>CAACWY010000044.1_pt1 | contig 44164 bp, 42 predicted proteins | sample 2275801 | NCBI WGS metagenome assembly CAACWY01 (sample SAMEA5312475, study PRJEB27640) | indoor metagenome | biome: indoor environment; feature: uncontrolled; material: tiles wood | place: Germany | collected 2014-07-07 | reverse complement strand
TGCCCCTTCATAATTCTATATGCTCTATACACCTGCTCCAGCAATATCACTTTCATCATCTGATGAGGAAAGGTCATTTTGCTGAAGGAGAGTTTATAGTTGGATCTTTGGCTTACACTTTCATGCAGGCCGTTTGATCCGCCGATAATAAATGTCAGGTGGCTCTTGCCTGTATTCATGTTGTGTTCGATATGCTGCGACAGTTCAACTGAATCCAGCTGCTTACCCGCGATTTCCAGAGTATAGACATAGCTGTCGTCCTTCACCTTTGCCAGGATACGCTCCGCTTCTTTCTGCTTCGCTATCTCAATATCCTTGTCACTCATATTATCCGTGTCTTTCTCATCCTGAACCTCTATTAGTTCCACCTTCGTATAGGCACCGAGTCGCTTCACGTACTCATCCACCGCCTGCTTCCAATACTTCTCTTTCAACTTACCCACAGTAATGATTGTTATTTTCATATATATTCATCCTTTTTACATAACTTATTCTAGTTATCCACAAGTTATTCAGTTATACACATTTCACAATCCTTATTTTACCCTGTTTTAATTATTTATTGTAAATTTTATTAACATTGTCACTGTATAAACATAAAAAAAGATGCCCATTTTACTGGACATCTTTATACATTGTGGATAACTTGCTGTTTATCAACAGAGTTATCCACCGTTTTATGTGAATTAATCTTTCGCGTCATCATTACAGTTCATAAATCATCGTCGCAAAGTCTTTATCCGTATCATACAGTACGACATCATTATCCGTATCAATGTCATGCTCATTCAGTACTTGTGCTACACTCATCCGTGCGAGATCCTTCATATTGTTATCCCGTGATAAATGTGACAAATAAATGCGCTTTGTCGATCCTGTAATCACTTCGCGCATCGCATATGCCGCATCTTCATTAGAGACGTGACCTTCATCACTCAATATGCGCTGCTTCGTCTTCCAAGGATATCTTCCCATACGCAGCATATCCACATCATGGTTGCTCTCAAATATAAAGCAGTCACTGCCATGAATCATCCCTTTCATCCGGTCAGACACATAACCCGTATCCGTGATCATCGATAACTTCTTATAATCATTGTGAAAGATATAGAACTGTGGATCGATGGCATCATGAGAGACGCTGAACGACTCAATATCGAATCCTGCGATAGACTTTGTTTCATAGGGATTGAAGATGTACTTCTGGTCAGACGGGATATTCGGGTCTTTTCGTTCGATGGCTTTCCATGTGTTTTCGTTCGCATAGACAGGCAGTTGGTACTTTCTTGCCAGCACGCCTAGTCCTTTAATATGATCCACATGCTCATGAGTCACGAGAATCCCGTTGACATCTTTAATGTCCCGGTCGATCTGATTGAACAGTCCTTCCATTTTCTTGCCGGTCAAACCGACATCTACAAGCAGTGCACCTTTGTCGCTTTCGACGTAAGTAGCGTTACCTGTAGAGCCGCTTGCTAGTACGGACATCTTTATCAAAATTATCACTCACTTCATTACTTCAATATAGTTTCTTCAGGCTGCAGCGCGTCAACGTAGAACGTTTCGCGTCGATCGTCATTATGAATAATCGCTACTTGCCATGTAGGTTTCAGCACTTGTCCTTCAATATTAGGTCCTACTGAATAATAACCCAGCCTTACTGCTGACACTTCATCTCCTGGATGAAGGACGTTCTGATAATACAGTGTTTCAAGTGCTTTTCTCGGATTAATGACCTGCTTCTTTTCATTATTGTTGCCAAGACCTATCTTCAAATCATCCAGATAGGTCTGTTTGTAACTTGTTACTTCGTTGTCATCATTATAACTGAAAACAATCTGAGCTGTTTCGTTATTCAATATCGGATAGTTATTAAATGTCTGTTCGTAATAAATTCGTCTGTTTTTCCGGTCTATACCGCTCAGTATATATTCCGTTCCTCCAAAAGGTGTCTCCTTGACGAAGTCTGTCAATGTCTCGATGATAGTCGTCGCTTCTATTTCAGGGATTGCCAAAGAATCATCGACTTTGCCGTTAGAGATAGTCGCTTTTTTCAGATCCTTCTCGTCCTCATGGAATATTTTACTTCGCCCGGATACATAGTTCAGCTCGACACCTTCTATAGATGGGAGTTTCGGCAGTTTGATTCTCTCATCAGCAAACGATAGTCGCTTTTCGTCCTGCGTATCAATGATGTGAGACTGCTGGACTTTATTATAGTAAATGTAGCCAAGACAGATATTCATCACGAGAAAGACGAAGATGAAGAGTGAACTCGCGTGTTTCCAATCCACTATTTCAACCTCCCGTCTTCGAATTTCTTCCATTTCCCATCATATTCGACATACCATGACGGCTCGAATAATAATGTGGATTGTATTTGCAGATCATTCGGCTTTAATAGTTTCATCTCATAGCCAATCAAAATCCGCGTGACATCTCTGAATCGATAGTTCTTGTTTGACGCAAGGGTGTAGCGTACTTTCTCAACACTTGGTAAGTCTTTTGCGCTGGTCGTCGACGGAACTGCCACACTTGTAGAGAATAGCCCGCGACGATACTCATACACTTCTTTTTCTCCCCATATCACGTTGATTTCAGATAATCCTGATAGATTGAATACAGGAAGATCACTTAAAAACATTTGATAATCGATTGAATGACTTTTGTCCTTCACTGAGAACAAACGGTAATCATCAGTAAAACCGCCATGTTTACTGATGAAACTGAACGAACGTACGACGTTTTCTTCTGGTTCTGCTTTAATACTGTCTGTTTCAGATAAGTTATTATATTTATAAATGGAGCTGTTAGAGATAGAGACTACACCCGTATTACCAAAATAGGTCGTCGAACCGTTTTTGCGAGTACGTTCAATGACGTGCTCCTTATCATCGAGTACTGCATTATTGATATCTTCGACGTTAATTCTATCTGCCATATAACGATAGGCTTTGGCGTGCTTGGCATTCGATGGTGCATAAATATTGGTCTTCTCATCTGTTGTCTTTTCATTAGTGATAATCCCAGAATATTTGATCATCCGGTCGTCATAACTTTTTAACAGTTTTTTGAATGGTGCACTTTTAGCATTCGTTTCTACTTTCAGTATCTGTTTATCGGATAAGAGATAGAGCGTCAGTTGCATACGGCTGTTACTGTCAATAATCAGGCGTTTGAATTCATGTTTATCCGAAAATTTACTGCTGATATTAAGGACGTTGGTCAAATACATGGCATTCGGCATATCAGTTGTATAGTCAAATATGACATACTGATCACCGATTTCTGACGTCAACTTATTATCAAGCAGTGTGGTCTTTTCAACTTTGCTGCCGGCTATATAATCAGTGACTTCCATAATAGCATCTGAATCTGTTGTTCCTCTGACGTTCTGCTCCTTATAAGAAATCATCTGAAACGGCATGAAGATATTTCTAACGTTATCATTATTTCTCGGACCGATCGTCGACGTTTTTTCTTCTAATGTGGATTCTACGTTCGTCAGCTCCGGCTTAAAGTTCCAAATTTTATAGGTGAGTATGACGCTTGAAATGACCAGACCAATCAGCAGCAGGCTTTTCAGTACATCTTTAAACATCCCAATCACCATCATCCAACACTTCACAAGGAAGTGTAATATAGACTGACGTGCCCTGTCCTTCTTTACTGTTAGCCCATATACGGCCGTCGTGTGCCTCGACGATTTCTTTACTGATAGCAAGTCCAAGACCTGTACCGCCCATGTTCCGAGTTCTTGCTTTGTCGACACGGAAGAACCGGTCAAAGATTTTATCCACTTTATTCAATGGAATACCAATTCCGTTATCTTTAATCTGTATCGTCATACGGTTGAATAACAAGTTTTGTTTCACGTGGAATTCAACTCTTTTCTTACCTTTTGAATATTTGAGCGCATTGGAGATGACATTATCAAATACTTGCGTCATTTTGTCCGGGTCTATTTCCACGAAGATGCCTGCTTTCGGAATGTCCCTGACAAACGTCGCGTTCTTGCCTTCTGTCATCTCGAAACGATTAATGATTTTATGGATGAACATATTGAAATCAATGAGTTCCTTGCTCAGCACTTCACCTGAATTATCCATTTTGGACAGCTGCAGGAGGTCATTGACGAGACGGATCATCCGGTCAGTTTCTTCACGTGTCACTGTCAAAAACTGCGGCGCAAGTTCAGGATTCTGCCATGCGCCTTCTTCCAGCGCTTCAATATAGCTGCGCATAGAAGTTAATGGTGTCCGGAGTTCATGTGAAACGTTAGCAACGAATTCACGGCGTTCATTTTCAACATGATGCTGTTCTGTGACATCATGTAATACAGCAATGTAACCATTGATGAATCCAGTGTCTTGAATAATCGTTGAGAAGCTGGCACGGACGATTAAATGTTCCTGCTCATTGATATCCATAATGATTCCACCAGAGTTGTCCTGGAGCTCCTCAAGCGAGTAATGCTCTTCTATCTTCAACACATCAAGTACATGACGGCCCTCAATCTCATCGCGGTTCATATCAAGCATTTTCAGCGCCATATCATTGACGATACGTACGCGGCCTCTTCTGTCAGTCGCAATAACGCCGTCACTCATATGGGTGATGACTGAATCCAGTCTCCGCTTCTCACTTTCTGTATTCGCCTGAGCTTCCTGTACGCGTTTTGCCAAGTTGTTGAACGTTAGTGCCAATTCGCCGATTTCATCTCCGCCGTATACTTTAACTCGGTTCGTATAGTTCCCTTTTGACATCTCAAGTGCCTGATTTCGCATATCAGCAATCGGTTTTGTGATTGTTCTTGCTATAAAGAAGCCAAGGATTCCAGTAATAATAAGTGATAAGCCGGTTCCGATAATAAATATCTGGTTGATCTTATCCAGCTGCTGATAGATTGTTTCGATAGTTGATTCCACATGGATGACTCCGACAAGACTATTGTCGACGGTTAGTGTTTCGTTCATCACCCAGACACGTTCTTTTGCGCTCCCGACATTGCGGAGTTGAATCCGGTCATTGCCTGTTCCTAACGTCAGTGCTTTTTGTATTTGTGTATCATTATTCTTCTGAATGGACGGTGTCGTACCGTTGTTTTTACTGGATGCTACAACGAGTTCATCTCTGTTGACGACTTTGATTTCGTCTATATCAGAACGAGATTCACCGATACCTGAACGCGAAGAATAGTCATCGATGATATTCTGTATCTCACTCTCAGCGTTTTCATCATTACCATTATCCTGATAAGCTTTTTGTATGTCATAATCAATTTGTTTGACTTGACGTGCCACATTTTCCTTGAAGTTATCGGTCAGTTCTTTTTCTAGATTGTTCGTAAAGTAGAGGCCGATGATCTGCATGCCGATAATTATCAGAAGTACATAGATCAAGACCAGTTTAATATGAAGCGATTGTAAATTCTTCAAAAACTTCTTCATCGTTTAATCCTGTGATTGCAGGAAATAACCGACACCACGACGTGTCACGATATATTCCGGATGAGAGGCATCGTCCTCTATTTTTTCCCGTAATCTACGGATTGTCACGTCAACTGTACGGACATCACCGAAATAATCATAACCCCATACAGTCTGCAGCAGATGCTCACGTGTCATGACCTGTCCGATATGCTTGGCCAAGTAATGGAAGAGCTCAAACTCGCGGTGTGTCAGTTCGATGTCCTGTCCTCTCTTCTTAATAGAATAGGCATCTGGATACACTGTGATATCTCTGATCTCAATATCATTTGTTTCTTCTTTTTCTTCTGACTGTGCCTGTGTATAATGGCGGCGAAGGTTAGCCTTGACGCGGGCAATCAGTTCTCTCGTGCTGAACGGCTTAGTCACATAGTCATCAGCACCTAGTTCAAGTCCGAGTACTTTATCGATTTCAGAATCTTTCGCTGTCAGCATAATAATCGGCATATCATATTTCTTGCGGACTTCACGGCACACTTCCATACCATCACGGCCGGGCAGCATAATATCAAGCAGAACAATATCCGGCTGTACTTCATAGATTAAATCAACAGCGTCATTACCATCATAGGCGACAGACACATCGTAGCCTTCTTTTTTCAAGTTAAATTCTAATATATCTGCAATCGGTTTTTCATCATCTACAACAACGATTTTCCTCGACATTGTACAACCTCTTTTCATCATAGAGTTTATTAATATATACTATCCTTTAATTTAACATTTTTCATAGGATTTTTCTATTACACTTCCTCAACACAAAAAAAGATATGCATCAGATGCATATCTTCTAATGAGCGGTCCCGACCGGGATCGAACCGGCGATCTCCTGCGTGACAGGCAGGCATGTTAACCGCTACACCACGGGACCTTATGTAATTAAATGGTGACCCCTACGGGATTCGAACCCGTGTTACCGCCGTGAAAGGGCGGTGTCTTAACCGCTTGACCAAGGGGCCTTGGTTTTTCAGCACAAGACTGATTATAGCATGACTATAATTCCACTGGCAAGCATATTTTAAATTTTTCTAGTATAATATAAGTAATTAACGATATTATGAGTGAGAGGTGCATTTATGAAAGAATCTGAAACAATGAAAATACATCGAAAACTCCCTATGCGTGAAAAGATTAAACGTTTTGTGATGATTACGACAGGAGCCATTTTAATGGGGATTGCCCTTGAATTATTTTTAGTGCCGAACCAAATTTTAGATGGCGGTATTGTCGGTATTTCAATCATGTTCAGCCACTTACTTAACTTGCCACTCGGTCTTTTCATCTTCGTACTCAACCTGCCATTTTTCTTTTTAGGATACAAGCAGATCGGTAAATCATTCGCTATTTCTACCATATACGGTATTATGATACTTTCTATCACGACAGCTATTCTCCATCCAGTGCCTGCCTTTATCGATGAGAAATTTCTAGTCACTATATTCGGGGGCGCCATACTCGGTTTAGGGGTCGGCCTCGTCATACGTTACGGCGGTTCACTCGACGGCTCAGAAATATTAGCCATATTGATCAGCTCAAAATCGCCGTTTTCAGTCGGTGAAATTGTAATGGTCGTCAACTTCTTCATCTTCATAGCAGCAGGATTTGTCTTTACATGGGAATCAGCGATGTATTCAGTCATCGCCTACTTCATAGCTTTTAAAGCGATTGATATCGTGCAGCTCGGACTCGACGAATCAAAATCAGTATGGATTATTAGTGATTATTACGAAGAAATCGGTGAAGCTATTACCGATCGCCTCGGTCGCGGGGTCACTTATTTCGCCGGCGAAGGGGCTTATACAGGTGAGGGCAAGAAAATTATATTTGTCGTCATTACCCGGCTGGAAGAATATAAGCTGAAGGATATCATCAATCATTTTGATGAATCAGCCTTTGTCACCATTGGCAATGTGTCAGAAGTCAAGGGCGGACGCTTCAAGAAGCGGGATATCCATTAGCACAAAAAGAGGCTGGAACTTGATGAGTTCCAGCCTCTTTTTATGCTAATTCTTCCAAAGATCTTCTAATAAGTTTGTCTGATTACGGTCAGGTCCTACTGAGAAAATTGATATTTTGACGTCACATAACTCAGAAATGCGCTCTAAATAACGACGAGCATTATCAGGCAGCTCTTCCATTGTTTTGCACGCTGTCACATCTTCAGTCCAGCCCGGTAGTTCTTCAAATACCGGCTGACAGCGGTTTAATTCATTTAAGTTAGCCGGATATTCCGTTATTTCTTGACCATCCAGCTCATAAGCTGTACAAATTTTCACTGTCTCAAGTCCTGTCAACACATCGATAGAGTTAATAGACAAGTCAGTTATACCGCTGACACGGCGTGAGTGACGTAATACAACTGAATCGAACCAGCCGACACGTCTCGGACGACCTGTCGTTGTGCCGTACTCACGACCTATTTCACGGATATGATGGCCATTTTCATCAAATAGTTCAGTCGGGAATGGACCGTCGCCGACACGGGAAGTATAGGCTTTACAGACACCGATGACACGGTCAACAAACGTCGGTCCGACACCTGTACCGACTGTGACATTACCTGCAATCGGATTACTTGATGTCACAAACGGATAAGTCCCGTGATCGATATCAAGCATGACGCCTTGCGCGCCTTCGAACAATACTTTTTCGTCAGCATGGAAGGCATCATCCAATACTTTCGCTGTATCTGTGACAAATGGTTTCAAGCGTTGTCCCGCTGCATAATACGTGTCAAATATTTCATCAAACGTAAATCCTTCAGCACCGAACATTTTTTCGAACAATTCGTTTTTAGCAGCTAAATTGTCTTCAAGTTTCACTCGGAATGTTTCTTCATCCAATAAATCAGCAAGACGGATACCGATACGCTGCACTTTATCTACATAAGCAGGTCCGATTCCTTTTTTAGTCGTACCGATTTTATTGTCTCCGCGTTTTTCTTCTTCCAGCTCATCCTGCTTTAAGTGATACGGTAGAATCACTTGCGCTCGATTTGAGATACGTAAGTTATCTGTAGAAATACCTCGTTCATTTAATGCGTCCAATTCTTTCAGCAGGGCTACAGGATCGACAACAACTCCGTTACCAATGACTGATAGTTTGTCTGAATAGAAAATACCAGACGGTACTAAATGTAATTTATATGTTTCGCCGCCAAATTTAATCGTATGTCCAGCGTTATTACCACCTGAAAAACGTGCAATCACATTTGCCTGTTCTGACAAGAAGTCAGTAATCTTACCTTTACCTTCGTCTCCCCATTGCGTTCCAACTACTACGATAGATGACATCCTTGCACCTCCAAATTTAATCAACCTTTGTTATTCTATCAATGAATGACATAAAAATCAAACGAAAGCCGAACGTTTCAAATGTAAAGTTTCAGATAGTCACGACTACTCAGATGCATTGCCAGATAAGCTTCAAACGTTGATATATAAGTAATTAAAGTACTTTTTATACATGATTGCTATACAGACGAAATATGATGATTAAGACTGTAATGATAACAAAAAACGTACATTTTTTATATCTGTTATAAAAAATGTACGTTTATTTTATTTTTAGATTTTTAACCTTCTAGTCCAGAATACTCATAGCTAATATCCGTGAACTTATTGTACTGCTTCATGAAGTTTAGTTTTACAGTACCCGTCGGACCGTTACGCTGCTTGGCAATGATGATTTCAATCTCACCATTTTCGTCCTGCACACCTGCATCGATTTCGCCATCTTCACCGTCTTCGCCGTTTCCTCGGTTATAATAGTCATCACGGTACAAGAACGCTACAATATCCGCATCCTGCTCAATCGATCCTGATTCACGGATGTCACTCATCATCGGCCGCTTGTCTTGCCGTTGTTCTACGCCACGGGACAGCTGACTTAAGGCAATCACTGGACATTCAAGCTCTCTCGCCAATGCTTTTAACATCCGGGATATTTCAGATACTTCCTGCTGACGGTTGTCAGAGCTTCTAGAACCAGAACCTTGAATGAGCTGCAAATAATCAATCAATATCATATCGAGCCCGTGCTCCTGCTTCAAACGTCGTGATTTGGCGCGAATATCCGTGATGCGAATGCCCGGGGTATCGTCGATATAAATATTCGTCTTCGCCAGTTTACCGATAGCAACAGTGAACCGGTTCCAGTCCTCATTCTCCATCGTTCCTGTTCTCAGTCGATTAGAGTCCACATTACCTGTACTGCAGATCATCCGGGTTGCCAGCTGATCGGCTCCCATCTCTAGTGAGAATATAGCAACAGAATAACCTTGGTCATGTGTGGCGACCTGCTGCGCAATGTTCAGCGCAAATGCTGTCTTACCTACAGAAGGTCTGGCAGCGATAATGATCAGGTCATTGCGGTTAAATCCTGCTGTCATCTTATCAAGATCCCGGTAACCGGTTGGAATACCCGGCGTCTGCCCTTGGTTCCGGTCCAATTCTTCTGCATTTTCAAATACAGTCTGGAGAATTTCTTTAATGTACTTGAAGCCATCTGTGCCACGGGACGCGGATATCTCCATAATCCGCTTCTCAGCATCACTCAATAATGATTCCAGCTCAAGTTCATCGTTGTAGCCATCTTTTGCGATGGAATCTGCAACCGTAATTAACTGCCGTTTGACTGCATCACGAAATACAATCTCTGTATAGAAGTCGATATTACGGGTCGTCGGTACAATGTTTGATAGTTCAAGCAGATAGCCCGGTCCACCCGATTCATCAAGCGTTCCTTCAGCAGTCATCTGGTTGGTTATCGTCACGATATCAACTTCTGCATTTTTCTCTGCGAGCGACAGCATGGCCTGGAAGATATGCTGATGGTTTTTTCGGTAGAAGTGCTGTGGCAGCAGGCGCTCAAGCGTCGGCATCAACAGTTCTGGATCGATCAGAATCGCACCAAGAACAGACTGCTCCGCTTCTAAATGGTGGGGCATCTGTAATGATTGATTGTAATCTTCCATTAGTGCGCCTCCTTAATTATGATGCTTCAGTTACATGGACTTTCAAGTTTGCAGATACTTGATTATGCAGCTTGACAGGGACATTGGTATAGCCCAGGCTTCGAATACCGTCCGGCAGATCCATCTTTCTTTTGTCTACTTTAATATCATGCTGTTGTTTCAATGCTTCTACAATCTGCTTTGTACTCACTGAACCAAAGAGACGGCCGCCTTCTCCTGACTTCGCCTTCACTTCAACTTCAAGTGCTTCAATACGCTCTTTCAGTTGTTGTGCTTCAATCAGTTCCTGTTCTTTGTTTTTCTCAACACGCTTATTCTGTGCCTGCAGTTGTTTTAAGTTACCTGGTGTTGCTTCTACTGCATAATTATTTTTAAGAAGGAAATTGTTTGCATACCCTACTGGGACTTCTTTCACTTCGCCTTTTTTCCCTTTTCCTTTAACATCCTGTGTAAAAATCACTTTCATTATACTTCACTCCTTGAAAATTGTTCAGCGATGACTTCTTCTAGTTGATCAATCGCTGTTCCTACTGATACATCTCTCAATTGTACCGCTGCATTCGATAGATGACCGCCGCCGCCCAATGCTTCCATCACCAGCTGAACATTGATTTCGCCGAGCGAACGTGCAGATATGCCGACTAAGTCTTCATCGCGTCTCGCCACGACGAAGGAAGCTTCTACACCGTCAATGCTGAGCAGTTCATCAGCTGCCTGCGCCACAACGACAGGATGATAAATATCATCATCACGACCATACGCAATCGCCACACCATCATGACCGAGTTCAACTGTTTTGATCAATTCACTTCGCTTCAAATACGTATTGATATCGTCTTTTAAGAAATGCTGGCAAAGAATCGTATCAGCCCCGTGACTTCTTAAATAACTGGCCGCATCAAATGTTCGTGAACCTGTGCGCAGCGTAAAGTTTCGTGTATCGACGATAATTCCTGCAAGCATGACTGTTGATTCAAGACGCGTCAATTTGTGTTCCTCAGGTTGATATTCCAGCAACTCAGTCACAAGCTCAGCAGTAGAACTTGCATAAGGTTCCATATAGACGAGCAGTGGACTGGAAATAAATTCTTCTCCGCGTCGATGATGGTCTATGACTACTTTTCGCGATGCTTTGTTCAGTATATTCTCATCGATAACCATGTCCGGCTTATGCGTATCAACGATGACGAGTGTCGTTCGATTCGTCATCAATGTCCATGCCTCATCAGAGGTAATGAATGTTTCATTCAGTTCAGGTTTCTCAGCAATTTCATTCATCACGCGGCTTAATGTTTCATCGATATCATGGTCGTTTAATACAATATAAGCTTTCAGTTGATTCATCTTGGCAAATCTTGCGACACCAATTGCTGCTCCGATAGCATCCATATCAGGACGTTTATGCCCCATGATAATAACGTTATCACCTTCTGCAAGAATATCCTTCAAGGCATGCGATATGACACGCGCGCGGACACGGGTCCGTTTTTCCATCGGATCGGTCTTGCCACCGAAGAACCTTACACCGCCAGCTGAGTTTTTGATTGCTACTTGGTCACCCCCGCGACCAAGGGCAAGATCCAGACTCGATTGAGCAAGTTCACCGAGCGCAATTAAATTATCTGCGCCTTCACCGATACCGATACTTAGCGTAATATGCGTCTTCTTTTCACGACTTTTCTCACGAATGATATCCAGCAGGTTAAATTTTGTCTGTTCAATCTGACTCAAAATACGATTGTTCAGAAAAATAATGAACTGGTCAGAAGAATAACGTTTCACGAAGACATTGTTTTCTTCAGCCCATGTATTGATTGCTGTCGTCATCATACTGTTCATTTCTGTTCTATTGGCATCACTCATATTCTGCGTAATTTCATCATAGTTATCGAGAAAAATAGTTCCGATGACCGGTTTTGATTCTTCGAACAGTTCATCAGTTTCTACTTTGTCTGTAATATCGAGAAAATAAAGAACATTCGTCTCCTCTCCATAGCGCACTTTGAACTTATTATCCTTATACTGTGTCTGCACTTCATCTATACCATTGACTTTAAGTTGATTCAACAGATTAGGAAACACTTCGTTGATTGGATCGCTTAATATGGGACGGTCAATTTTTTCATTGATAAACTGGTTATGCCATTCTACATGACCTGAGTCATCCAGCAGTACTACACCAATAGGAAGTTCTGTCACAGCGAATGACCGGCCTTTATGTACACGTGTGGATAGCTGTTCAAAATAACGTTCATTGCGCTGAATGCCGTTTTTAAGTACAAATACACTTATTCCAATGATTGCTATAATGATGCCGCCTGCAAGCAGTGCCATGACTCGATGAACAATAAATAACAATCCGACGAGAATAAGGGCAGCAATACACATGACTACAAAAGGAATCATTAATGCCTGCCTGTTATATTTACGATTCATCTGGACACCTCACTATTCATTAAAGTTTGATTCTCGCTTTCACGTTGATGATCAAATCAAGCATGCCGAGCAGTTGTGTGATCGGCGCCATAATAAAGGCAAAGATAAACATCAACACATTGATGATGGTTGGGGTACGTTTCACTTTGATAAAGAAACTGATCAATGATATCCCCTGAATAAATATAATCCATTCTAACACATACTGTAAGTTCGTGACTATGCCGAGCAGAATGACATCTTCAGGTGTCAGCAGCAGCTTAATCAGTACAGCAATCACATAAAGATACAATACACTTTTTGGTACACGCCAGAAATAAAGCGGTCTAAAGTTAGGTGCAGCCACTTTGAATTTTCTAAGAATCGGCATTGCAATCAATAGACTGATGAGGCTCAGCAGGAAGATGAGAAGCACGATAAGTCCTGGAACTTGCAGCTGCATTTGGTCGAGTGCAGTGAAGAATAAATTAATGTTTTCCTGGGAAATGTTTTCTTTACCGAGTTCCGCTTCCACTAATGCCATATAAGAATCTTTGACATCGGCGAACCATTCCTTTGTCGTCGGCAGTAATTCCATCAACTGCATGAATATAATGGAAATTAAAGTATAAAAGCTGAGAAGCACTGTCAGCGCAAACAGCATATATTCTTTTGATGCTCTTGATTGGAGCAGCAGCCCGATTAAATAGCTCGAAAGAAGCACACCGATCATCACCTGCAATGCAAATAGATTAAGGAATATCAATGAAATGATGAGTACAATACCACTCATCACATAAAAACCGTGTTTGTCCTTATAACATAGATAAACACCGGGAATCAATAGAAATGGGGCAGTAATGAGAATCAGTGCAGGTACTGCATGTATCAATAAAGTAACAACCAGCATAACGGCACTTATAATTGACGTTTTTATTAAATCCAATTTCAAATCTAAACACTCTTTCTCATTTAATTTTCATAACGTTTCTATTTTACAACTTATAAGCCAATAGCTCAATGTAAGTTAATTGAACGACAAAAAACACACTGCCTTAATGTGGCAGTGTGTTTTGTCGTTCGATTAATTATTCTGCGATAGCAAGCTCAATACCTGCTTCAAATTTAACTTCTTTACCAACCATTACGCCGCCTGATTCAAGCGCTTGGTTCCAAGTGATGCCGTATTTTTCACGGTTAATGCTGCCAGTTATGATGAAACCAGTCACTGCGCTGCCGTTCATTGGATCTTTTTGAATGCCGTTGTATTCAAGATTAAATGTTTCAACATTGGTTACATCTTTGATAGTTAATTCACCCGTAATAGATGTTTCAGATACAGATGTAGACACGAATGTGATTTCTGGGTATTGTTCAATATCAAAGAAATCAGCTGATTTTAAGTGACCATCGCGGTCGCCGTTGTTAGTATCGATAGAGTCTACTTTGACTGATGCTTTCACTTGAATAGTAGATAAGTCGTTGATGTCACCAGTTGCTTGAACATCGTAATCAGTGAATTCACCTTTCACTTTTGAAACCATTAAATGTTTCACTGAGAATTCGATTGAGCTGTGGTTTTGATCTAAATTAAATTGTGTCATTGTCTAATAACCTCTTTCATTTTTAAGTTTTATTATGCTTGGTGCTTATTATATAATTAATATATCAGATATAATTATTATAGTCAATATAAATATTATATTAATTTCGAATTAATATTCTTTACATAAAAACGGGACGCTGATATCAGCGTCCCTTGCATTACTATTTAATTATTGTCTGTCCGCCCATATAAGGTACTAATGCTTCTGGTACCGTGATTGTGCCATCTGCATTCTGATAGTTCTCGACGACTGCTGCAAATGTACGGCCGACAGCAAGACCTGATCCATTTAATGTGTGCACATATTCCGTCTTGCTGTTTTTGTCGCGTTTAAAGCGAATATTAGCTCGTCTTGCCTGGAAGTCAGTCATATTTGAACAAGAGCTGATTTCTTTGTAGGCATTATAGCTCGGCAGCCATACTTCGATATCATACGTTTTTGCAGAACCAAATCCAATGTCTCCAGCACATAATTGAATCGTGCGGTACGGAATATTCAACGTCTGAAGGACTTTTTCAGCGTGCGCTGTCATTTCTTCAAGTGCCGCAAAAGAATTTTCAGGCATTTCAAAGCGGACCATTTCGACTTTGTTGAATTGATGCATGCGGATTAATCCACGTGTATCACGGCCTGCTGAACCAGCTTCTGAACGGAAGCATGCTGTTTGTGCAGTGAACTTCACAGGAAATAATTCCGCATTTATAATTTCATCACGGTAATAGTTGGTCAATGGTACTTCAGAAGTAGGTATCGTGTAAAATCCTTCTTTTTCTACTTTGAATAAATCTTCTTCGAACTTAGGCAGCTGACCTGTACCGAACATAGATGCTGCATTCACCAGCTGAGGAGTCACCATCTCCTGGTAGCCGTGCTGCATTGTGTGCATATCAACCATGAAATTCATTAAGGCACGTTCCAGTCTTGCACCGTCCTTTGTCAGGAATGCAAAGCGCGCACCCGATACTTTAGCTGCTCGTTCAAAATCAGCCATGTGCAGATCATCCACGATATCCCAGTGAGGCTTCGCATCAAAATCGAACTGTCGAGGTTCACCCCACTTACGGATTTCTACATTATCATCTTCATCCTTACCCGCGGGTGTTTCATCGCTGACTAAGTTTGGCAGGCTGACTAACTGATCATGCAGTGCAGTTCTTACTTCATTCAACTTGCTGTCGATGGCTTTTATATCTTCACCGACTTGACGCATTTCTAATATGGCGTCATCCGCATTTTCTTTATTGCGCTTTTTCTGTGCAATGGCTTCACTTGCTTTGTTACGCTGTGCTTTCAATTCCTCAGTCTGAACAGTCAGTTGACGTGACTCGTTGTCCAGTTCAAGAATGGTATCAACGACCGATGAATCAATTCCACGCATTGCTAATTTCTGTTTGACGAAGTCAGACTCTGTTCTGAATAATTTAATATCTAACATAATGATGCCTCCTATTTGATATTTGGGTACAAAAAAATACCATATCCCTATAACAGGGACGTGGTATTTACGCGTTGCCACCCTCATTAACAGCCTAGGCTGTTCACTCCATTAACATAACGGTTAGACCGATTACCCGATAACTCTGGATAGATTTCATTTCCTGTATCCATCAGTTCTCACCGGCCACTGACTCTCTTTAAGATACGTTAGAAATTACTTATTCCAAGGTAATAGACTATTTAATTAACCTTATCTTATCAAATGAACTTTAGATGTGCAACTGAATCTGTTAGACTATGTGTATTCATAACAAAGGAGACAATCATGGAAACTATTTCACAGATTACTATTCCGAAGAGAAAGAGTGAATCACATAAAGGCGATTACGGCCGCATTTTGTTGATCGGCGGCAATCAGAATATGGGTGGTTCCATTATGTTGAGTGCCCGTGCATGTGTCTACAGTGGTGGAGGATTAACGACAGTCGTGACCCATCAGACGAACCATACTGCGCTTCATTCACGCTGCCCGGAAGCAATGGTCAGTGATTTATCAGATATTAAGCGTATCAGCAAACTCGTTGCAGAAGCAGATTGTATTTTAATCGGTCCAGGACTTGGACTCGATTTTCAAGGCAATAATACGCTGACGTTTCTATTCCAGCATATCAATAACGATCAGACCGTCATCATAGACGGAGATGCGATTACTATTTTAAGTAAGTTGAAACACCCGCTGCCGAACGCTAATGTCATCTTCACACCTCACCAAATGGAGTGGGAACGATTAAGCGGTATTAAGATAGAAGATCAGACGCCGGAACGAAACAGAGCTGCTGCCGAAGAACTCGGAGCTCAAGTGGTATTGAAGAAACATCATACTGAACTGTATTTGAATTCAGGTAATTACCGCATTGAAAAAGGAAACCCGGCCATGGCATCAGGAGGCATGGGAGATACACTGGCAGGGATACTGGCAAGTTTCGCGGGGCAGTTTGATATCGAAGACGCGATTAAAAAAGCCGTTTATATTCACAGTAAGATTGGAGACAAACTGGCTAAAGACATGTATGTCATTCCAGCTTCCAAAATAATCGACGAAATTCCTTACATGATGAAGCAGCTGGAAGAAGAATAAAAAAACGGAAGCCCAGGCTTCCGTTTTTTTATTCGCTTGCTTCAATATCACTGAGCATATCCGGATCATTCAAATCATTATGACGATAGCGTGGTGTGTCCGGCATCATCATCGTCACTTCATTCATCAAGGCAAGTTCCACTGTCACGTCATCGGTGACAAAATCAAAGACATGACCGCCTGAACGCAGATCATCACTTAAATAATGAACATGGTATCCCGCAACACCGATACCTTGGATGAACCGAGGTGTATAGAAGCCAAAGAGCGTTCCTGTTGTATCTTCAAAATCAAAGTAACCCTGCGCTTTCACTGCTTCTACGAGCTTAGGATACGGCGATTCCTGTTTTTTAGCGGCTCGCGCTTTGATTGTTTTAAATGTTCCAGTCACTTTGACTGCATGGAAACTATTCATCCCTTCAATCGCCTGCAGCATCTCTATATCCAGCTGCTCTTTCGTCAGCGCTTCTGTGATTTTCAGTGTTTTCTGTGATTCAAAGAATGTGACACTCGCAAAAGGCGAGCGTTCGTCTAGTGCGACTTCTCGAATAGTCCCGCTGCTTTCAATGACATAAGCTATTCCTTCCTTGATAAACAGCTCGCCGTTCAAACCTTCAAGTGTTCCGATACCATAGTTCCCATTATTTAAGACATCGTCAATCGAAAAGACGCCGTCAAACATACCACCAACGAGTGCTCCCATCGTTGAATACTGATAAAGATGATTCATAGCAGCCTCCTTAGTTGGTTTGGTCAGGCAGCAATTGTGCCATTAGTTTTCCGTTATTGCTGTAATCCACCGGAATATCAACGATAACAGGGCCTTCTTCCTGCATCGCCTGTTGCAGCACAGCTTCCAGCTCATGAGGTGAAGTCACTCGGTAACCTTTAGCTCCCATCGATTCAGCGTATTTCACAAAATCAACCGGGCCTAAATCAACAGCTGCCTCTTTACCATATTTGCTGACCTGCTGAAATTTAACCATATCGTAAGAACCATCATTCCAGATCAGCTGAACAATCGGTGCTTTAAGTCTGACAGCCGTTTCAAGTTCCTGTCCTGAAAACAGGAATCCACCATCGCCAGCCATAGAGATGACTTTTTTTCCCGGTCTAACAAGAGCAGCTGCGATAGCCCACGGAAGTGCAACCCCTAATGTCTGCATCCCATTTGAGAACAGTAGATGTCTCGGCGCATAACTTCTGAAATAACGCGCCATATAAATATACAGAGAACCGACGTCTACCGTTACTGTCACGTCATCATCAATTAAATCACGAATCGTCTTAATTAAATGTTTTGGATTGACTCTGTCATTCTCCAAATAATTTTCAGGAAGATCCATCTTGTCTTCCAACTGCTGTCTAATCATGTTTAAAAATGCTGTTTCTTCTTCTCCAATGACGATATCGCCTTCATTTAATTTCTCATTGATACGTTGAATCGTCAGTGGTGTATTACCAATCAGTTCAGTGACCGGTGCATAATGATTATCAATATCACTTTGTACTTCATCAATGTGAACTACATTTTTATCATTTTCTTCATTCCAGATGAACGGATCATATTCAATCGGGTCATAACCAATCGTAATGATAAGGTCGGATTGTTTTAATAGTTCATCACCCGGCTGATTACGGAACAAACCGATACGTCCGTAGAAAGTATGTTCTAGTTCCCGGGAAATAATTCCTGACCCTTGGAATGTTTCGACAACCGGAATTTCATTCTTGCTCAGCAGCGTGCGAATGGCATTCGTATTTTCTTCAGAAGAAGCACGCATACCAAGTAACAACACCGGCAGTTTCGCTGCTTTTAATTTGTCTACCAGTTCATCGATTTCAAATGAAGGTGCAGGTCCATAGACAGGAGGCTCCTTCACTTGAATCGCTTCAACAGTCACCTGATCATCGGAAATAACATCCTGCGGAATACTGACAAAGCTTGCACCTTTACGTCCCTCAACACTTGCACGGAAGGCGTTGGTCACTGCTTCTGAAATACTTGAAGCATCTTGCACTTCCACTGAATATTTCGATACATGTTTCATCAGTGCTGCATTGTCTAATGATTGGTGCGTCCGTTTCAAGCTGTCCTGACGGCGTACATTGCCCCCAATAGCGACAACTGGGTCACTTTCAGAGTTAGCGGTTACCATACCAGTCACAAGATTAGTGACACCTGGGCCGCTTGTTACAAGTGCTACACCTGGTTTCCCAGTCAATCGACCAATACCTTGAGCAATTAACGTCGCATTTTGTTCATGTCGACAGACGATAACTTCTGGTCCACGTTCTTCCAGTACATCGAATGCTTTATCGATTTTCGCACCTGGAATACCAAAAACATACTCCACTCCATGATTAATCAGCGTATCTACAAATAAATCTCCGCCCGTTTTTTTCAAACTTATCGCATCCTTATTAAGATTTTCATTTCAATGGTATGCTTAATTACTTGTCATTTCAACTCATTTGTTTATTACCAACCTAGTAAAGATAAGTTTTCATTAATTATTTTCATAGTTAAAATCATTATTTGATATTCAAAAAGGCACTGGAGGTCCAGTGCCTGATAGTAATTATTTTTTAAAATTTCTACTGATCTTCTTTCAGATTCTCCATCGATTCAACATCTTCACTGTCTTCGAAGATATCTTCTGTATCTTCAATAGTGTTATCTGCATCGATTGTTCCTACTAAATGACCATCTTCTTCTTCAATGATCTCTTGTTCATCATCTTTATCGACTTTTGCAACGGTTGCCACATGCTGACCTTCACCTAAGCGGATCAATTTCACACCTTGTGCACTACGTCCGTTTTGAGAAATATCGCTGACTTCAAGTCGGATAATGACCCCTTGATTGGTCACGATCATGAGATCTTCTTCACCAGTGACTGTAGAGATGTAAACTAAATCACCATTTTTCTCAGTGATGGTAGCTGTTTTGATTCCTTTACCACCACGGTTTGAAATACGATAGTCACTTTCCTTCGTCCGTTTTCCGTAACCTTTTTCAGTGACAATCAATACTTCATGCTCATCATTTGAATTGATGACATCTAGACCGATGACTTCATCAGTTTCACGCAGCGATATCCCTTTGACCCCTGCTGCTGTCCGACCGAGTGGACGCAATGTCTGCTCTTCAAAACGAATAAGAGAGGCATTTTTTGTACCGATGATCAATTGCTTCGATCCATCTGTCAACCGTACGGCAATCAATTCATCGTCTCCACGGAAGCTGATGGCAATTTTACCGTTTTTATTGATTCGTGCAAAGTTAGAAAGACTTGAACGTTTGACGAGACCTTTTTTAGTAGCAAAGATAATAAAGGCATCTTCGCGCTCTAAGTCTTTAACGGCAATCATCGTACTGATGGTCTCATCTTTCTCAAGAGCCAGTGCATTGACGATTGGAATTCCTTTCGACTGGCGGGACAGCTCAGGTATTTCGTAACCTTTTAACTTGTACACACGGCCTTTATTCGTAAAGAATAGAACATTATCATGTGTAGATGTCGTGACAATCTGACTCACGAAGTCATCTTCAATAGTGTTCATTCCTTGTACACCGCGACCACCACGGTGCTGTGACCGGTAAGTCGATACAGGAAGCCGTTTAATATAATTATTATGACTTAGTGTGATGACGATATGTTCTTCTGGAATTAAATCTTCATCTTCCAGCTGGTCGAAACCACCCATTGTAATTTCTGTTCTTCTGTCATCACCAAATCTACTTTTGATTTCTGTCAGTTCTTCACGGATGATGTCAAGAATACGTTCTTCATCAGCAAGAATGGCTTTTAATTCATCGATATAAGCGCTTAATTCCTGATATTCTGCTTCAATCTTATCGCGTTCAAGACCTGTCAGACGACGGAGACGCATATCCAGAATCGCCTGTGCTTGACGTTCTGATAAGCTGTAGTTTGACTGCAGACTATTCATTGCCTGCTGATCAGTTTCAGAAGAACGAATCAATGCGATAATTTCATCGATGTGGTCCAGTGCAATGCGCAGACCTTCCAGCAGATGCGCACGGTCTTCTGCCTTCTTCAAGTTGTAAATGGTACGACGACGAATGACTACTTTTTGATGTTCAAGATAGTAGTAAAGCATCTGTTTTAAGTTGAGCACTCTCGGTTTACCGTCAACAAGTGACAGCATATTCATACCAAATGATGTCTGCAGCGGTGTCAGTTTATACAAGTTATTTAAGATGACATTGGCATTCGCGTCACGACGCACATCCATGACGATACGGACGCCTTCTTTCAGACTTGTTTCATCACGTAAGTCCGTGATACCATCCACTTTCTTGTCGCGGACCAATTCAGCAATTTTCTCAACTAGCTTCGCTTTGTTGACCTGATAAGGAATTTCAGTGACAATAATCGTTTCTTTGCCGTTTGGACGTGTTTCAATCAGCGTTTTTGCACGCATCATCACAGAGCCACGACCCGTTTCATAAGCACGGCGGATCCCACTGCGACCTAAGATCAGTCCTGACGTCGGAAAGTCCGGCCCATGAATATGATCCATCAGCTCTGATACAGTGATGTCAGCATTATGACTCAGTGCCAGCACACCATCGATCACTTCATTCAAGTTATGCGGCGGAATATTCGTCGCCATCCCTACCGCAATCCCTGAAGCACCGTTGACAAGCAAATTAGGGAAACGCGCAGGAAGTACTACCGGCTCACGTTCATTGCCATCGTAGTTATCAGCAAAATCAATCGTATCTTTGTTAATATCACGCATCAATTCCATCGCAATTTTTGACATACGGGCTTCTGTATAACGCATCGCTGCCGCGCCGTCGCCATCCATTGAACCGAAGTTACCTTGACCATCCACCAGCGGATAGCGGTAACTGAAATCTTGTGCCATACGGACCATCGCCTCGTATATCGATGAGTCTCCATGCGGGTGATATTTACCCATGACGTCACCGACGATACGTGCGGATTTTTTGTATGGCTTATCAGATGTCATTCCTTGATCGTTCATACCGTATAAAATACGGCGGTGAACCGGCTTCATTCCATCTCTGACGTCAGGAAGCGCCCGTGATACGATAACGCTCATTGCGTAATCAAGGAATGATTCACGCATTTCTGTACTGATATTCCTATCTTTTAATCGTTCTGTATTCTCTGCCATCAAGGCGCCTCCTATACATCTAATGTCGCGTATTCAGCATTTTCCTCGATAAAATGACGACGGTGTTCTACTACATCACCCATCAGCATTTCAAAGGTTTCGTCTGCTTCAATTGCATCTGTCAATGTGACTTGCAGCATGCTTCTGTTTTCCGGATTCATCGTTGTTTCCCAAAGCTGATCAGCATTCATTTCACCCAGCCCTTTGTAACGTGCGAGCTGAATCTTCGGTGTCGGACTTAATTCTGTTCTCAAAATATCAAGTTCACGGTCATTATAGACATAATATACTTTTTTGCCTTGTTCCACTTTGTATAACGGTGGCTGAGCGATATATATGTAACCCGCTTCAATTAACGGCCGCATGAAACGATAGAAGAACGTCAATAATAACGCACGAATATGTGCACCATCGACATCGGCATCTGTCATAATGACAATTTTGTGATAACGGGCTTTTGAAATATCGAATTCCCCGCCGATTCCTGTACCCATTGCGGTAATCATAGAACGTACTTCGTTGTTACTGAGAATTTTATCTAGTCTTGCTTTTTCAACGTTTAAAATTTTACCGCGCAACGGTAGAATCGCCTGCGTTTTAGAATCACGGCCGGATTTTGCTGAACCACCCGCAGAATCACCCTCTACGATGTACAGTTCGCTCTCTTCCGGAGATTTACTTGAACAGTCAGCGAGTTTGCCAGGCAGACTGCCGACATCAAGAGCAGTTTTACGTCGTGTGACTTCTCTTGCCTTCTTCGCAGCAAGACGGGCACGTGACGCCATAATTCCTTTGTCTACGATGATTCTAGCCACTTGAGGATTTTCGTACAAGAAACGCTCAAAATGCTCGGCAAATAAGCTGTCTGTAATTTGACGAACCTCTGTGTTACCGAGCTTCGTTTTTGTCTGACCTTCAAATTGCGGCTCGCCGTGCTTAATAGACACGACTGCCACCATTCCTTCACGAACGTCTTCTCCGATCAGTTTTTCTTCGTTCTCTTTAATCAGCTTATTTTTAGTCCCATAGTTATTGATGACACGTGTCAATGCACGTTTAAAGCCATCTTCATGAGTGCCGCCTTCATACGTATGAATATTATTCGCATACGATAATAAGTTAGTCGCATAGCCGGTATTATATTGGATTGAGATTTCCACTTCTACGTCAGTTCGCGAGGCATGAATATAAATCGGTTCAGGGAATAATACTTCCTTTGATTTATTCAGCAGCTCAACGTATGATTTAATCCCGCCTTCATAAAAGTAATCATCGCTGATCACTTGTTCTTCATCGCGTTCATCAACGATTTCTATACGAATTCCTTTATTCAGAAAAGCAAGTTCTCTAATACGTTTTTGCAGTATTTCATAGTCGTATTGTGTTGTTTCTGTAAAGATAGATTCATCTGCCTTGAAGCGAATAGTTGTTCCGGTGCGATCAGTGTCTCCTACCACTTTTAAATCAAAGGCAGGAACCCCTTGATGATACGCTTGATGATGAATTTTACCGTCTTTATGTACATATACTTCAAGTGTTGAAGACAATGCATTAACAACCGAAGATCCTACACCGTGAAGTCCGCCTGATACTTTGTAACCGCCGCCGCCGAACTTACCACCGGCGTGCAGGACAGTCAATATGACTTCAACCGCAGGACGCCCCATTTTTTCATGCATATCAACTGGGATGCCTCGTCCATTATCTATCACTTTAATCCAGTTATCTTTCTCGATGATGACTTTAATATGATCTGCAAATCCAGCCAGCGCTTCATCGATACTGTTATCTACAATTTCCCAGACAAGGTGATGTAGACCTCTTGATGCTGTAGATCCAATATACATACCCGGACGCTTACGTACCGCTTCTAATCCTTCAAGTACTTGAATCTGCTCGGCACCGTACTGCTCTAAATTATTTTCCAAAGATAGTCACCTACTCTTTAATTAGTTTGAATGTGTCCGTGATCGACATAGAAAAGCTTGGCCTGTTCAATGGTTTCATGTTCTATCCCTTCAACAGAAGTCGTCGTCACAAATGTTTGCACTTTATGCTGAATCGTCGTCAGTAGATGTGTCTGTCTCGTTTCATCAAGTTCACTGAGAACATCATCCAGCAGAAGAATAGGATATTCACCTATCTCTTCATTGATTAATTCTATCTCAGCAAGTTTCAGCGACAAGGCTGTCGTGCGCTGCTGCCCTTGTGAACCATAAGTTTGAACATCTACTCCATTGATTGAAAACGTCAAGTCGTCGCGATGAGGCCCGTACAGACTTGCCATCCGTTCGATTTCCTTATCCATCGACTCTGATAATTTTTTATATGTCGCTTCAATCATAGTATCCAGATGATCTTCAAGCTGCAGACTAGCTTGATAATGAATCTGAAGTTGTTCTTTAGATTTTGTAATTCCGCTGTGAATCTCAATAGCCTTTTCTTCCAGCTGGCTGATGAATTGATGCCGTCTCAAAGTCAGTTTGACAGCAAATTCACTGAACTGCTGATTCAATACTTCAAGCATCGTCCGGTCACCTTTCGGATTAACCTTCAACTGCTTCAAATAGTGATTTTTCTGCTTGAGGATACGCTGGAAATTAGAGAGATCACTCAAATATACAGCAGATATCTGTCCGATTTCTATATCAATAAAACGGCGCCTGATCTGTGGACTCCCTTTTACGAGATTAAGATCTTCCGGCGCAAATAGTACAACGTTCATATGGCCGATATACTGAGTCAGCTTACTCTGCTCCAGATGATTGGCCTTTGCTTTCTTACCTTTTGATGATATTTGCAGGGACAGTGGCATCATACCGTGTTTGTAACTCAGCTCCCCTTCGATCAACGCAAAATCTGCACCCCACTTGATGAGCTCTTTGTCATGACTCGCACGATGGCTCTTAGCGAGCGCAAGACAATAGATGGCTTCAAGTAAATTCGTCTTACCTTGAGCATTAGCACCAATGAGCACATTCACTTCATCATGAAACGATAAGGCGACTTGATCATAGTTGCGATACTGGTTAAGTTTTAATGTTTTGAGCTTCATCGGGCAGAAAGATAAGAAATCTTGTACTTACCTTCCCCTTCAATTTCAAGTATATCGTCCTGGTGCAGCTTCTTCCCACGCCGTGCTTCTTCTTCACCGTTTAACAGCACAGGGTTATCCTGTAAATACCACTTCGCCTGGCCACCAGTACCTATAATCCCTTCAGCCTTTAAAAACTGGCCGAGGGTAATTTCGTTGTCAAACTGTACTGTCTTTACCATCTCAGGTTCACTCCTATCCGTCTCAGTCATCATTTAATTATACCTTTTTTCGGCTAAAAAAGCATGTTTTTGAGCCAAAAAAGACACTTTATGACTATAAACCACCCTTCACTTTCAATCTTCGAATCATTTAAAGTAAAAACAAAAAACAGACGGTCAGTTAAACCATCTGTTTCTCAAGTTGCTTATTCATTTGCCGGCCTATTTTACAGGTTTCTTGACGGCAATCATCAACAACGTAATGATCAAAAATGCTGTTCCAGCAAGAAACGGGATTGTGATGAAGCCCGCCCAGTTGATATATTCAACGTTACATGACACGCCACCAACACATGCTTTGATGGGGGCGAATCCTGGTATTTTCTGCTCCATATAATGATAGACGGAGAAGCCAAGCCCGATCATTGAAAATGTCATCACTAAATATTTGAATGGATAAAAGTCATTCAATGCAGCAAAACCAAGAATCACGACAAGGGGGTACATAAGAATTCTTTGGTACCAGCACATCTCACAAGGGACAAAGTTTCTGATTTCCGAGAAATAGAGACTGCCAAGCATGGCAACGATCGCTATTACCCAGGCAATAAAGAAAAATCTGTTATTTTTCTCCATTACTTTTTCGCATCCTCAATCGCTTGTTCAAGAGATTTAATATTTAACTGATCGCTGACTTTTTTACCGTTGATAATGATAGTCGGTGTTTCATTGACCTGGTATGTCTGATAGAGATTGATGTCTTTTTCTACTGCTGCTGATTCTGTTTTGTCTTCAGCGGCTGTAACGACTTGATCAACGTCTTTTATATCAGCTTGTTTGGCTGCTTTTTTCACTACGTCTACAGTCAACCAGTTATCTGTACTTGATGTGTCTGTGTTAGGCTGTGCTTCAAATAAAGCATTGTGGAAATCCCAGTATTTCGTCGGTTCACTTTTTAATACTGCTTCAGCGGCATGAGAGCCTATTAATGATTCATTACCATGAAACGGTGTATTGATGAAGTACATTTTTAAATCACCGTTATCCACGTATTTTTCAACGAGTTTCGGTTGAATTTCCATATCGAAAAATTTACATGCCGGACATTTATAGTCACCGAATTCAATAAGTGTGACCGGTGCATCTTCCTCACCCAGCATCGGCTGTCCTTTGACATCTATCTTGCTGTAATCGGTGCTTGTTTCACCATTCGTAGTTGATGCGGTATTGTCTGACTGATCATCCTTCTGGTTGAATATCACCATCAATGCAATTGCGGCAATGGTAATCAATGCAAGTACCATCGCAAATATCATATTTCCTCTATTTTTCATAACAATCTCCTTAACAAATCAAATTAAAAGTAAAACTAAGATAGTATAAATTTTATACTATCTTAGTTCAATAAACCATAATTTAATCATTACTATTTTGTGACAATATTATTTCATCTGCAAGGCCTGTCGGAAGTTCTTCACAAGACCTTTGCCGTAGCTGAACACACTGCCTTTGTAGACGCGCGCTGCGAGCAGCAGTAATAGCACGATGGTCACGATACAAATGACAATACCGATGATGATTGGTAGATCACCTGTTTCTTGAGACAGCGTGCGGAGCAGCATGACCATCGGCGTAAAGAAAGGAATATAGCTGCTGATTTTTACAAGTGTCGTGTCTGGATTTCCCAGACTGAATATCGCAATGTAAAACGCTGCAATATTCAGGAACGTAATCGGCATCACTGCCTGACCGATATCTTCAACCCGGTTTGTCAATGCTCCGACAATCGCAGAGATACTAATATTGATCAGAAGACCAAGCAGCAGGAAGATGACTGCATAGACAACAATACGCGTTGTCTCTCCAGAATATTTTAGTCCTAGCTCTTTGATCAAGTCGTTTAAGTCAAATAAATAGATACAGGCGGCTATCGTCAATCCGAGCAGCGCCATTTGAGTCAGTGCGACAGCAATGATTCCTATAATTTTAGCCATAATATGATTGACCGGCGATACACTTGTCACAATCATTTCAATAACCCGTGATGATTTCTCCATCGCGATATCTGTCGCTGCCTGCGATCCATAATTAATCGTAATGAAGAAGATCAGGAACACACCGATATAAACAATCATAGTATTTAACCCTTTAACATCTTCATTTACATTTTTACCGCTGTCGGACAACACTTTGTTTTTGACTTCTGCCTGAGCGGTCAGCTTGTTGACATCATCTGCGGACAAATTCAATGATTGAGCTGCCTTATTGCTCTGAAGACTTGTGACGACAGCCTGCACCGGAGCGAGTTCTGATTCCCCGGCATCATTTTTCGTATAGACTTCTGCTTGTATTTGGTCACCCGATTCCGTCAAGTGGATGAGACGTTCGTAATCTTCATCTTTAACGCCTTGTTTCCCTTTTGACAGCGACATTTTTTTGAGATTCAGCTCTTTGTCAGTCTGCTGATAGGCAGTGATAAAATTATCCTGAAGTGACTCACTGCTGCTTGAGACAGCTGTCATCTCATCTTCACTGTTATCAAAGAAATCAATGATTCTATCCATATTGCTGAGTCCAATTAAAACAAGCATCAGCAGCAATGTTGTATAGATAAATGAACGGCTGGATACTTTTTTGAAGTAAGTCAGCCAGAATGTTGGAAAAAATTTATTCATGATGACGTCCCACCTTTGCAAGGAAGATATCGTTCAATGACGGTTCTGCTACTTCAAATTTAGAGACGTAGCCGAGCTGTTTGACCGCTTCAAACACATGAGGTGCAACTGACTGGTCATCAACTGTCAGACGGACATCGTTACGATGCTGTTTGAAGTTAATAACACCTGGAATATGACGCAGGTGATTAAAATCATGATCGCCTGAGATAATAATTTCTTTTCTACCGAAATCCTGCTTCACCTGTTTAATATTACCTGAGACGACTGTTTTCCCTTTGTCCAATATGCACACACGGTCACACATCTCTTCAACATGTTCCATACGATGTGAACTGAAGACAATTGTAGCACCGTTATCATTCATTTCTTTGACGGCTGTTTTTAAGAGCTCAACGTTCACTGGATCCAGACCACTGAATGGTTCATCCAGTATAAGCAGCTTCGGGCGATGGATGATGGCACCAATCAGCTGGATTTTCTGCTGATTTCCCTTAGATAAGGATTCTATTTTCTTGTTAACATTTTCTGGTACTTCAAAACGATCGAGCCAGTATTTTAACTCCTGGGTAACTTGCTGACGTGTCATCCCTTTCAGCTGTCCGAGATAATTAATCTGCTCATATACTTTGAGCTTAGGATTTAATCCTCGTTCTTCTGGAAGGTAACCGATGTCATCGGTCACTGTGTAATCTATAGGTCGTCCGTTGTAAGTGATAGTACCTTCAGTTTTCTCAAGAAGTCCGAGTATCATGCGAAAAGTCGTTGTTTTTCCTGCGCCATTTCCCCCGAGAAATCCCAGCATTTCATGTTCAGGGACTTGGATATTTAATCGATCGACTGCAGTAAATGTTCCAAATTGCTTTGTTACATTATTTAGATTCAGCATTGAGAGTCCTCCTTTTCTACTCAATATTAACAATGCTATAAATATTTTACAAACCAAAACAGGACGCATGACTTGTAGTCATACGTCCTGTTAATAATTGTGATTAATAAGTTCTGATCGGCAGGATCAGTTGAACGACATTTTCATCATCTTTCGGTTTTAAGATAAAAGGTCTCATCGTACCAAAGAATTCAACTGTGACCTCGTCATTATCAATAGCTTTTAACGCATCCATCATATACTTAGAGTTGAATGAAATCTTCAATCCCTGGCCTTCAAAAGCTGAAGTGCCTACGCCTTCTTTGACAGTACCAATTTCAGGAGAAGTCGATGACAGTTCGACGTGATTCTGGTCAGCTGACAGTTTAATGACATTATTACCTCCTTCACGTGCTAACAATGAGGCACGGTCAATCGCATGGAAGAAGTCTCCGTTGTTAATTGCCAGTGATGTTTCATAGCTTTCTGGGAACAGGCGTGATGTATCAGGATAATTTCCTTCAAGCAGTCTTGAGATAAAGTTCACGTGACCGACTTTGAACAGCACTTGATTAGATGCAAAGAAAATATCGATAGTTTCATCGTCATCGCTGATGATCTTGTTAAGTTCACTTAATGCTTTGCCTGGAATGATGGCATTGATATTGTCCACAGTTGCATTTTCGAGTTTCAGGCGGCGCAGCGCCAATCTATGTGAATCTGTTGCAGTACAGACGAGTTCTCCATCTTTAATCAGCCAGTTAACACCAGTTAACACTGGGCGTGTTTCTGAGGTGGACACAGCAAAATTAGTCTGTCTAATAATATTTTTCAATACTTTAATAGGCAATGTCATTGAATCTTCTTCAGACACTTGAGGAAGTAATGGATATTGCTCAGGATCGAGACCAGATACATTAAATTCAGACTGTCCTGATGTAATCTTTGCCTGGAACTGACTGTTTGTTTCAATGGTCACCGTTGTAGAAGGTAATTTTTTTATGATATCTACAAAGAAACGGCCGGGTAGTACGATAGATCCTTTGTCTTCGATTGAGACGACTTCTTCATGATTGATTTCTGCTGGAATAGTGATCTCAATCGATACTTCTGAATCAGAACCTGTCAATAACAGCTTGTTATCAGAGGCATCAATTTTGATACCTGTCAGAATAGGTAATGTTGTTCGTGGTGAAATGGCTTTTAATGTGTCATTTAGCTGTGTGATGAAATAATCTCTTTGAATGGTAAATTTCATAATAGGAAAAACTCCTTATCGTCGTTATATATATATTATATTATATCTTTTAAAATCGTAGTAATAGTAATAGGGACTGTGAATAGGTGGATAACCGCCATGAGCGCGTAGCAGTCAAGATATCCACATGTGTATAAGTTGTTTGTAACTAAAACATGTTCATCCCCATTATCCACAGGTTAGCCGGTAATCTCTTTTTCAAGATTAGCTATCTCTTTTTCAAGGGTCGCATCATGCTCAAGCTGATTTTTGATTTTCTCGTGTGCATGGATCACTGTTGTATGGTCCCGGCCACCGAATTCTTCACCGATTTTTGGCAATGAATAGTCCGTCAGCTCACGTGCAAGATACATCGCAATCTGTCTAGGAAAAGCGATGGATTTTGTGCGTTTTTTAGCTGTAAAGTCTTCCATTCTGACATTATAAAAAGAACCGACAATCGTCTGTATATCTTGAATGCTGATTTTCTTCGGTTTGCTTGTTGAGATGATATCTTTCAATGCTTCTGCTACAAGATCCGGTGTCAATTCACGCTGCACGAGCTTAGAGTATGCACTGACACGCGTCAAAGCACCTTCAAGTTCTCTAATGTTTGATTGAATTTGACTGGCAATATAGAGCATCGCTTCATTTGGAATTTCAATATTTTCTTCTTCTGATTTTTTGCGTAATATGGCGATTCTTGTCTCCAGATCAGGCGGGGTCACGTCCGTAATAAGTCCCCATTCAAAGCGTGAGCGCAGGCGGTCTTCAAGCGTTGGAATTTCTTTTGGTGCACGGTCACTGGAGATGACAATTTGTTTATTGTTTTGATGCAGTTCATTGAAAGTATGGAAAAATTCTTCCTGCGTCGACTCTTTGCCCGCCAGAAACTGAATGTCATCAATCAGCAGTACATCAACATTACGGTATTTTGATCTGAATTCTTCAGTTTTATTATCTTTGATGGAGTTGATGAATTCATTTGTGAATTTTTCACTTGATGTATAGACGACTTTGGCATTCTCTTTGTGTTCCATGACATAATGGCCGATTGCATGCATTAAATGAGTCTTACCAAGACCGACACCACCATAGATAAAGAGTGGATTATATGCTTTGGCAGGCGCTTCAGCAACAGCAAGTGACGCTGCATGACTGAAGCGGTTTCCACTGCCGATGACAAATGTATCGAACGTATTATCAATGTTCAGTTGATTAGGGAGTATTTCCTGCTCACGGTTTTTGGCAACAGGCTCTGGTTTGATATTTTCGACTACTGCATCTTCTCCGGATATAATTTTCACTTCAAGTTTCTCGCCGATTGTTTCTTCTATCGTATCTTGAATAATCGTCATATAGTTTTTGTTCAGCCAGCTTGCATGAAAGGCAGTCGGTGCCTCGATGACTACAAGATTATTGTTCATTGAAGTGATAGATGTATGGTTGAACCATGTTTCATAACTCGGTGTAGATAATTTTTTTTCGAGATTTTCAAGGACCTTCTTCCAGATAGAATCAATTCCACTCATATTGTGCCTCTTTCTCATTAAAATTTTTTCGGAAGTTATACACAGCATTATACATTGTGTATAATTTTAAGCACAGGGTGTGAATATTTATCCACAATTTATTCACATTGTGTGGATAAATAAATACAAGTGCATAGTTTTTCACACGAAATATAACAAAATATTATCAAATAAATGCAATAATATCAATCAATTTATATAGTTATCCACAAAGTTATCAAAAGTCACAGCACTCTTTATACCAACTTGTGGATTTGTGGGTTACCCGTGAGATGACTGTGAATAGTTCAGACATTCATTTTTAATTATCCACAATTCAGTGAAATTAAGATGTGGATAAGTGTATAACTTTTTTGATGCTTCCATCTTTTTAGTAGTTGCAAGGTGGAATGTAATTTGTTATACTTCAGTAGTTATTGTCAATCACATAAAAAGTGAAACATAGATGAATCAATTTAATAGGAGGTGTCCTAAGTGGTAAAACGTACTTATCAACCAAATAAACGTAAACATAGTAAAGTTCACGGTTTCCGTGCACGTATGAGCACTAAAAACGGACGTAAAGTTCTTGCACGTCGTCGTCGTAAAGGCAGAAAAGTATTATCAGCTTAAGATCACTCTCGCAGTGGTCTTTTTTTTGGTTTAAAACGGGGGTCTCATCTAGTATAATTGTATAAAATGCGGGCCTGGAAGTGAGTGGAGACAGTGGAAAAGAAATATCGAATTAAGAAAAACGAAGACTTTCAGATGATTTATAAGCACGGCAAGTCAGTCGCGAATCGTCAGTTTATCGTCTATCGTTATGATTCCCACACGCAGGATCATTTCAGGCTGGGAATATCAGTGTCTAAAAAGTTGGGAAATGCCGTCGTAAGAAATCGCATTAAACGGTCTATCCGAGAAAGTTTCACAAAACATAAGGAAGATATCATTCCAGCAGATTTTATCGTGATTGCAAGAAAACCAGCCAACGACATGTCTGTAGATGAAATTAACAGCAGTCTTGAACACGTGATGAAAATTGCTAAAGGATTCAATAAACGTATTAAATAGAAGGGGGCTGTGCTTGTGCTGCAGAAAACTTTCACAGGCAGAACAGTAGAAGAAGCGGTTCAGTTAGGGTTAAGTGATATGAATATCACAGAAAACCAAGTGAAAATTGAAGTGATCAATCAAGGGAAAAAAGGATTGTTCGGATTTGGACAGCAGAATGCAGAAGTCAACTTAATCGTTATTGATCCAGTGCTCAAAAAGCTGACCTCATTAGATGAATTAATCACTGCGAAAGAACCTTTTGTTGAGCCGGAAGCTGAACAGCAGGCTGCTGACGAAGTACCGGTATTATCAGATGCACGGCGCAGACTGCCGGACAATGCAGAGAAGACAGCAGCTTATGTAGAGGCGATTATTCAATCGATGGGTATTACAGTCGATAGTACGTGTCATATTAAAGGTAACGAAATTACCATTGAGTTATTTTCACAAGACGCTGCTAGAATTATCGGTAAACGAGGACAAACATTGAATGCATTGCAAGTGCTTGCTCAGACTTATTTCCAGCATACTCAAAAAAGTTTTGTTATCGTTACGCTCGATATCGAGAATTATCGTGCTAAAAGAAAAGAAACACTGCAGACATTGGCGCTGAATATGGCCGGCAAAGCAAGAGCGACGGGCAGTACTGTCAGATTTGATCCGATGCCGAACTATGAACGCAAAATTATGCATCAAGTGCTGGCTGGTATGAAAGATATTGAAACTCATTCTGAAGGACGAGAACCTAACAGATATTTAGTGATAAAAGCTAGATAACATTAATGAATTAACTCTAAAAACTTTTGTTTTTAGAGTTAATCTCTTTATTCAAAGCATATTGATTTTAATTTTTAGTCGTTCGTTCTACAATCAACAAATGACTATGATGGAGGAGATACTATGGATTTTGATACAATTTCGAGCATCTCAACACCGATGGGTGAAGGTGCGATAGCTATCGTCAGGCTATCCGGACCAGAAGCGGTGACGATTGCAGATCGTCTATATAAAGGAAAGACTTCATTGAGTGATGTTCAGAGTCATACGATCAATTATGGCCATATTGTTGATCCAGTCTCCGGTAACATCATAGAAGAAGTGATGGTCGCGGTCATGCGGGCCCCGAGAACATTTACTCGTGAGGATATCGTTGAAATTAACTGCCACGGTGGTATTATGACGGTCAACCGTATTTTGGAACTGACGTTATCAAACGGTGCACGTATGGCTGAACCCGGTGAATTTACAAAACGTGCCTTCTTGAACGGCCGTATTGATTTGTCTCAGGCAGAAGGAATTATGGATTTCATCCGCTCTAAAACAGACCGCGCGAGCAAAGTCGCGATGAACCAGATAGAGGGCCGGCTGTCGACAATGATCAAAGGACTGAGACAATCAATCCTTGAAATATTGGCGCAGGTTGAAGTGAATATCGACTATCCAGAATATGATGATGTTGAAGAAGCGACGACGCAGTTTCTGTTAAGTGAAGCAGAGAAGATTGATTCAGCGATTGACGGCCTGCTGCAGACAGGTGTGCAGGGCAAAATACTCCGCGAAGGACTATCGACGGTTATTATCGGTAAACCGAACGTCGGAAAGAGTTCAATGTTGAATAATTTGATTCAAGACAACAAGGCGATTGTCACAGAAGTTGCAGGAACGACACGTGATGTACTGGAAGAGTACGTCAATGTCCGCGGCGTACCCCTCAGACTGGTAGATACAGCAGGTATTCGTGAAACTGAAGATATCGTCGAGAAGATTGGTGTGGAACGCAGTCGAGAAGCACTAAAAAAAGCGGATTTAATTCTATATGTGCTCAACTATAATGAGCCGCTCACAGAAAGCGATTATCAGCTGGCCGACTTGATTAAAGACGAAGATGTCATTGTCATTATTAACAAAACTGACCTTGAGCAGCAGCTTGATCTGGATGAAGTAAAACAAATGGTCGGCGATGTGCCTGTCGTTCATACATCTATGCTGTCACAAAGTGGTATTGACGCACTGGAAGAGGAAATCAGTAGAATGTTCTTCCAAGGAGAGGTCGCGTCGCAGGACATGACGTACGTGTCAAATGCAAGACATATCAGCTTATTGAAGCAAGCTAAACAAACCATTAACGATGCTATGACAGCTGCAGAAGCAGGTGTCCCGATTGATATCGTACAAATAGATTTGATTAGAACATGGGAACTACTCGGAGAAGTCATTGGAGAAGAAGTGTCAGATAGTTTGATTGATCAGTTATTCAGTCAGTTCTGTCTTGGTAAATAAGGAGGAAATAAGTTGGAACATTATGATGTAATTGTTGTCGGTGCCGGTCATGCAGGCGTAGAAGCAGGGCTTGCTTCTGCTCGTAAAGGTGCAAAAACGCTGATGCTGACGATTAGTCTAGATTCAGTCGCTTTTATGCCTTGTAATCCGTCTGTCGGTGGACCCGCAAAAGGAATTGTCGTCCGTGAGATTGATGCACTAGGCGGCCAAATGGCCAAAACGATTGATAAAACACATATTCAAATGCGTATGTTAAATACAGGTAAAGGTCCTGCGGTCCGCGCACTCCGTGCTCAGGCAGACAAAGTATTGTATCAGCAGGAAATGAAGGAAGTTATAGAAAATCAGGATAATCTTGATATTATGCAGGGCATGGTTGAGCGTCTGATTATTGAAGACGGTCAAGTAAAAGGTGTAGAAACTGTCATCGGGACTACTTATTATGCAGATGCTGTGGTTCTGACTACCGGCACATTCCTGCGCGGTGAAATCATCCTTGGTAATATTAAATATTCATCAGGTCCTAACCACCAGATGCCATCTATCACACTTGCTGATCATTTACGTGACCTTGGCTTTGATATTGTGCGTTTTAAAACAGGGACACCGCCGCGGGTTAACGGGGGTACTATTGATTACTCCAAAACTGAAATACAGCCGGGCGATGATGTCGGACGTGCGTTCAGCTACGAAACAACAGAATATATACTTGATCAGCTGCCATGCTGGCTGACTTATACGAATGATAAAACGCATCAAGTCATCGATGCCAATCTTCATTTATCTGCGATGTATTCCGGTATGATCAAAGGAACAGGACCGCGCTATTGTCCTTCAATCGAAGACAAATTTGTCCGTTTCAACGATAAACCGCGTCATCAGATCTTCCTTGAACCAGAAGGGCGCAACACGAAAGAAGTATATGTGCAGGGATTGTCTACCAGCCTGCCGGAACATGTTCAGCGTCAAATGCTGCAATCGATTCCTGGACTTGAAAATGCTGATATGATGCGTGCAGGTTATGCGATTGAATACGATGCAGTCGTGCCTACTCAACTATGGCCGACACTTGAAACTAAAAAGATCAACGGACTCTTTACAGCGGGACAGATTAACGGCACTTCTGGTTACGAAGAAGCGGCAGGTCAGGGGCTGATGGCTGGTATTAATGCTGCAGCCAAAGTATTGAATCATGAACCCGTCATTTTAGGACGAGCGGATGCATATATCGGTGTGCTGATTGATGATCTTGTCACTAAAGGGACAAATGAACCTTACCGTCTACTGACGAGTCGTGCGGAATACCGCCTGCTGCTTCGTCATGACAATGCAGATATTCGTCTCACTGAACTAGGACACCGCATCGGACTTATTTCTGACGAGCGCTATGCTAAATTCCAGCTGAAACTTGACGCTATTTCCGAGGAAATCAACCGGTTGTCCAACTACCGCATTAAACCATCCGAACGAACTCAGAAAATCATTGAATCTCATGGTGGTGCTGTACTTAAAGACGGCATATTAGCGATTGATCTGCTGCGCCGTCCGGAAATGGATTATGCATCCATCATCGAACTGATGGATGATGACAAACAAGTGGATGATGAAGTGGCTGAACAAGTTGAAATACAGACCAAATATGAAGGCTATATTCAAAAATCATTGCAGCAAGTTGAGAAGATGAAGCGGATGGAAGACAAAAAAATTCCAGAGAACATCGATTATGATGCGATTCATAGTTTAGCGACAGAAGCCCGTCAAAAACTGAAAGAAGTCAAACCACTCAGCGTCGGCCAGGCATCACGTATTTCCGGGGTTAATCCAGCAGATATATCCATTCTCCTTGTCTATATTGAACAAGGTAAAATCGCAAAGGTGAACTAGATGAACGAACAACAATTTGTTAATAATTTAGCTGAAAAAGGGTTCGAATTAACTGAAACTCAACAAAAACAGTTTGCAATCTACTATAAGAATTTAGTAGAGTGGAATGAGAAAATTAATTTAACAGCTGTGACGGCAAAAGAAGAGGTATATTTGAAGCACTTCTTTGATTCGTTGACACCTGCATTCTATTTTGATTTCAAATCAATTGAGACGTTATGTGATGTCGGTGCGGGTGCCGGATTTCCAAGTATCCCTCTTAAAATTTTGTTTCCGCATATCAAACTGACGATAGTCGATTCCTTGAATAAACGTATTAATTTTCTTAACCATCTGGCAGCAGAATTGAATCTTGAACAAGTTCATTTCGTTCATGACCGGGCTGAGACATTCGGAAAATCACCGCAGCGTGAACAGTTTGACGTTGTGACAGCACGTGCTGTCGCAAGATTATCTGTGCTGAGTGAGCTCTGTCTTCCGCTCGTCAAAAAAGGCGGACATTTTCTGGCATTGAAAGGTGCACAAGGTAAGATAGAGATAGACGAAGGACTGTTTGCCGTCAATATATTAGGCGGGGAAGTCGTGGCGAATCATCAATTCACCTTGCCGATGGAAGAGAGTACACGTTATATAGTCGATATCGAAAAGCGTAGACAGACACCTAAGAAATATCCGAGAAAACCTGGTACACCTAACAAAGAACCGATTATGAAATAAAATGACACGATTTAAGAAAGTGAGTCGATTGTAGTGAAGAAACCCTTTTCTAAATTATTTGGATTACGTGATAAGGAAGAAGATGTGGTCATAGACCGCGAACGTGAAAAAGGTAATGTCATTGTGCTGCCGATAGAACGCATCGTACCGAACCGCTATCAACCGAGACAAGTATTCGATGAAGAGAAAATACAGGAGCTGGCAGATTCAATCCAATCCTACGGGCTGCTGCAACCGATTGTTGTCAGACCAATTGAAGAAGGGATGTTTGAAATCATCGCCGGAGAACGACGATTCCGTGCTCTGAAATTAAATCATACAGTCAAGACAGAGGTCATCGTCAAACCGATGAATGATAAACAGACAGCGGCTATTGCTTTGATTGAAAATATTCAGCGCGAAAACTTGTCAGCGGTTGAAGAGGCTGAAGCTTATAAGAAGCTGCTTGATCTTGATGGAATCACACAGCAGGATTTGGCTGCAAGCCTTGGCAAAAGTCAGTCGTTCATTGCGAACAAGCTCAGACTGCTGCGCTTGTCTCAGCCCATCCTTGATGCACTGGGCAGAGCCCAGATTACTGAACGTCATGCAAGAAGTCTACTGGCATTAACACCAGAGCAGCAAGTGGACATGCTCGGGATCATAAAAACTCAGGGACTGAATGTCAAACAGACAGAAGAGCGCGTCAAGCGTATGCTCGGCGGTGAAGATGTCAAACCGACACGTATCGCATTTACACGTGACCTCAAACTTGCCTTCAATACAATCGGCGAAAGTGTCAAAGCAGTTGAGAAAAGTGGTATTAAAGTCAAACGTAAAGATACAGAATATGAGAACTTCTACGAAATCTCAATTAAAGTATTCAAAAATCCTGATAACAAATAACGGCTCACGTTCATGTAAGTTCAAAACAGACAATCCGTCGTGACTGTCTGTTTTATTTTATTCAGTCATCGCTGCTTTTGAATGGCTGGTATGATGGATTTATCAGGGACTATGAGATTATTTTTAGGTTGTGCAGTTTACGCCTAAAATTGATATAATCGGTATTATGAATATGCCCGTCATAGAAACGAGGAGAGAGTGACATGAAAATTTTAGCTATAGCGAATCAGAAAGGCGGCGTCGGCAAGACGACGACATCTGTGAATTTAAGTGCGGCACTGGCAGCACTCGGCAAAAATGTATTGTTAGTAGATACAGACCCTCAAGGTAATGCAACAAGTGGTGTCGGTATCGATAAAAATAATGTGGAATACTCAGTGTACGACATGCTGGTTGAAGATGTATCAATCAATAAAGTAGTGATTCCTACTGAACAGGAAAATCTATGGATCATTCCTGCCAACATTGCACTGGCAGGAGCAGAAATCGAACTTGTTTCAGCGATGAGCCGTGAAGTTCGCCTGAAATATGCATTCAAAGAACTTGAACAGGATTATGATTACATCATTATCGACTGCCCGCCGTCTCTTGGTCTGTTGACTATCAATTCCTTCACTGCAGCAACAGGGATCATCATTCCTGTGCAGTGTGAATACTATGCCCTTGAAGGCTTGAGCCAACTGTTGAATACCATTAAGCTCGTTCAGCGACATTTGAATCAAGGACTTGAAATTGAAGGAGTACTATTGACGATGCTGGATGCGCGGACGAATTTAGGAAATGACGTCATGTCCGAAGTGCGCGCGCATTTTGGTGACAAAGTATATGATACGATTATCCCAAGAAACGTACGACTCTCTGAAGCACCTTCTCATGGACAGCCGATTAACGTCTATGATGTTCGTTCTGCTGGAGCAAAAACTTATAACGAATTAGCAGAGGAGGTTATCAGTCATGGCTAGAGGACTTGGAAAAGGATTAGGACGCGGGCTCGATGCTTTGTTTCAAGATAACAAAGGAGACGAACTCATCGAACAGATCCGCCTGGAGCAGATCCGCCCGAATCCTTATCAACCACGCGAAGAGTTCGACGAAACCGCGCTGAATGAACTGGCAGAATCCATCAAAATTCATGGCGTACTGCAGCCGATTGTTGTCAGAAAATCAGTCAAAGGTTATGACATAGTTGTTGGAGAACGTCGTTTCAGAGCGAGTCAGATTGCAGGAAAACACGATATTCCTGCAATCGTCAAAACATTGACAGACAAGCAGATGATGGAACTTGCCATCATTGAAAACTTACAGCGTGAAGATTTAAATCCGCTGGAAGAAGCTAAGAGTTATCAAGTCATGATGGAACACTTGAACTTAACGCAGTCAGAAACCGCTGATCGTCTCGGTAAGTCACGACCGTATATTGCCAATATGCTCCGTCTATTGAACTTACCTGATGAAATCAAACAGTTGATCAATGATAAAAAGATTTCCGGCGGTCACGGCCGCACGCTGCTTAGTCTGAAAGATGCTGATACAATGCACGTTGTCGCTGCTAAAGTCATCGCTGAATCAATGAGCGTGCGTCAGCTGGAGCTGTACGTCAAATCGCTCGGTGAGCATCCGGTAAAAGTAAAACAGGAGACTGCTAAACCGAAGTTTCTCGTGAAACATGAACAGACGTTAAAAGAATGTTTCGGGACAAAAGTTGAAATTTCGAAGTCGCGTAACAAAGGTAAAATTGCGATTGAATTCACATCCGAGGAAGAGTTCAATCGTCTAATCTCCCTGCTGGAAAATGCCGGACGATGATAGGTGAGCTATGATTGATTTCAATGAATTTATCCATGAAGTTTTGAAGCCCTTTGCTGATCCGGAACTATGGACAGCGGTCTTTAAAAATATATTCTGGGCTGTTGTTACCATTCTTGTTGCGATGGTGATCATCAAAGTGGTTCATCAGTTTATTGGACAGTTCTTCAATGTAAGACGACGCTCTAACTTGTCGCACTCAGAGAAGCGGGATATTACCCTCGTTAAACTGCTCCAGAACATCGCATCATACGTCGTCTGGTTTATTGTGATTACGACGATTTTAAGCAATTTCGGTATAAAAGTAGAGAGTATTATCGCAGGAGCAGGCGTCGCTGGTATTGCCATCGGTTTTGGTGCACAGACATTGGTGAAGGATGTTATCACTGGTTTCTTTATCATCTTTGAAAACCAGTTTGACATAGGAGATTATGTGCGTATCAATACGACTGGTACAACAGTGGCTGAAGGTACCGTGCAATCCATCGGTCTTCGTTCAACGCGTATTCGTTCTTATACTGGAGAGCTGACTATATTGCCAAATGGCACGATGAACGAAATCGTCAACTTCTCAGTGAATAATTCCGTCGCTGTCTTTGAAGTTTCCGTTTCAAGTGATGAGAATCTGAAGAAAGTAGAACTGCTGCTGGAACCTTATCTTGAATCGTTGCAGGGGAAATATGAAGAGTTGACGGCAGTGCCTGAAATATTAGGCGTCGATATGGTGAAAGCAGGGGAGGCAGTCATTAAGATTGCTGCTGAAACTTTACCGAATAACCATACAAAAATTGCACGATTATTGCGTCGCGACTTGAAGGATTTCCTGGATGCTCATGGTATAAAAGCACCTGTTCCACGTATGGTCATGTATAATCAGCCAAAAGGAGGTCCGACAGATGTATGAGCTGGATGATATTGTAGAAATGAAAAAACAGCATGCCTGCGGTACGAATGCTTTTCGAATCATCCGTCTGGGCGCTGATATTAGAATTAAATGTGAAAACTGCGGCAGAAGTGTTCTGTTGCCGAGACACGAGTTCAACAAAAAAATGAAAAAAATAATTTCGTCACGAGACGAATCTTAAAGGAGAAACATACATGGCATTAACAGCTGGAATCGTAGGGCTTCCGAACGTCGGAAAATCTACATTATTCAATGCAATCACTAAAGCGGGGGCGCTTGCTGCAAACTACCCATTCGCAACCATCGATCCCAATGTGGGGATTGTTGAAGTACCGGATTATCGCCTTGACCGTCTAACTGAACTGGTAAAACCGAAAAAAACAGTACCGACTGCTTTTGAATTTACGGATATCGCAGGTATCGTTAAAGGAGCTTCCAAAGGAGAAGGATTAGGAAACAAATTCCTATCGCATATTCGTGACGTCGATGCTATTTGTCAGGTTGTCCGTGCATTTGACGATGAGAATATCACTCACGTTTCAGGTAAGATCGATCCGATTGATGATATTGAAGTTATCAATATGGAATTGATTCTAGCGGATTTAGAGTCTGTTGAAAAACGCTATGCGCGTGTTCAGAAAATGGCCAAGCAGAAAGATAAAGAAGCAGTGGCTGAAGAAGCAGTGTTATCGATCGTCAAAGAAGCGCTTGAAAATGAACGTCCTGTCAGAAGTATTGAATTCTCTCCAGAGCAGTTGAAACTGGTTAAGGGCATGCATTTATTGACAGCTAAACCGATGCTCTACGTAGCGAACGTCTCTGAAGATGACTTAATCAGCGGTGAAGAAAACGAATATTTAACAGCGATTAAAACTTATGCAGATAACGAAGGCTCTGAAGTCATCGTCATCAGTGCCAAAATCGAAGAAGAACTGGCAGCACTTGAGGAAGAAGATAAAAAAGAATACTTAGCGGACCTTGGAATTGAAGAAGCAGGTCTTGATCGACTGATAAGAGCGTCTTATCACCTGCTAGGTCTTGCAACATATTTCACGGCGGGTGAACAGGAAGTACGTGCGTGGACATTCAGACATGGGATGACAGCGCCGCAATGTGCGGGAATTATTCATACGGACTTTGAACGCGGGTTTATCCGTGCAGAAACAGTAAGCTACGAGGATCTTGTAGAAAATAATGGAATGACCGGCGCTAAAGAAGCGGGTAAAGTAAGACTTGAAGGTAAAGACTATTTGATGAAAGACGGAGATGTCGTACATTTTAGATTTAACGTCTAAGGAGGAACTATATGCAGCCTTTAAAACGGATTATCTACAGTATCAAAGTCATTACGAAGTCTGACGATCACAAAGAAAAGATGTATCAAGTCACTTACTATTATGTCGTTCAGGCAGTACTGCCTGACGAACATGTGACATTGAATGAGAACATTTACAACAAAATCAGCTACAAAGACACAGATATACGTTATTTAGATATCATCAGCTGCGACGAAATAGAACCTGAAGACAGTGATTATTATTTATACGATTACCTTTATAAGACAAAAGATACGAAGTTATTTCATGTCAAAGATATGGTCGTCTATAAGTTGAATGAAGTATTGTACTAATGTTGTAATCAGTAGCAATCTATGCTATAATTTTCAATTGTGAGTAATGAAAATTATTCCTTGCTTTACGAAATCGTAAAGCCGCATAGACCATAAGGAGGTGTAATAGATGAGAACATACGAAATTATGTACGTTGTACGCCCGAACATTGAAGAAGATGCGAAGAAAGCGTTAGTAGAACGTTTCAACGAGATCTTAACTTCAAACGGTGCAGAAATCATCGAAGCAAAAGATTGGGGTAAACGTCGTTTAGCCTACGATATCAATGACTTCAAAGAAGGTTTCTACCAAATCGTACGCGTGAACTCTACTGATCAAGCGACTAACGAATTTGATCGTTTAGCTAAAATCAATGACGATATCATTCGTCACATTGTCATTCGCGAAGAAGAAAAATAATATTAGGTGGGGGCGATTGCATGCTTAACCGAGTTGTATTAGTAGGTCGTTTAACAAAGGATCCAGAATACAGAGTTACACCATCAGGCGTGTCAGTAGCCACATTTACACTAGCAGTTAACCGTACTTTCTCAAATGCTAATGGAGAACGCCAGGCTGATTTCATCAACTGTGTTGTCTTCCGCAAGCAGGCAGAGAACGTCAATAACTTCTTGAGTAAAGGTAGCTTAGCCGGTGTTGACGGCAGATTGCAATCTCGTAGTTATGATAATCAGGAAGGCCGTAAAGTGTACGTGACTGAAGTCGTCTGCGACTCAGTTCAGTTCCTTGAACCTAAAAACGCGAACCAGAACCGTCAGAATACCAATGATGACTACTCTGGTTACGACTCAGGATTCGGTGGACAGACACAAGGTCAGAATTATCAATCTAACAACACTAACCAAAATCAATCAAACCAGAATAATACATCATCTGCGCCATCAAACAACCCATTTGCTAATGCAACGGGACCGATTGATATCAGTGATGATGATTTACCATTTTAAGAAATTAATGTAAGGGAGGCAACAATCATGGCAGGTGGACCAAGAAGAGGCGGTCGTCGTCGTAAAAAAGTTTGTTATTTCACAGCAAACGGTATTACACATATCGACTACAAAGATGCTGAGATGTTAAAAAAATTCATCTCTGAACGCGGTAAAATTTTACCACGTCGTGTAACAGGTACTTCAGCTAAATATCAACGTATGTTGACATTAGCTATTAAACGTTCTCGTCATATGGCATTATTACCATATGTTAAAGAAGAACAATAATA
>CAACWY010000087.1_pt1 | contig 47318 bp, 59 predicted proteins | sample 2275801 | NCBI WGS metagenome assembly CAACWY01 (sample SAMEA5312475, study PRJEB27640) | indoor metagenome | biome: indoor environment; feature: uncontrolled; material: tiles wood | place: Germany | collected 2014-07-07 | reverse complement strand
TGAGCGGAAATCACAAAATCATACAAAACATGGCCCTCTTATCTATTTTATTCTGCTTCTTCTTCCAGCAGTTCTTTCATGCCTGCATAAATTACGTAATAGATGTAGTTCATCGCCATCATATGAGGGCGGATAATACGACTGAAGTCTTCTGCCGGCACAATCGCACGTGGTGTAGACAAGTCGATGAAATTCATACTGGTAATACGTTCGTCTTTGTTACATACAAGAATGTAATCGATATTAAATGCTTCCAGATCTTTAATATATTCAATGACAGCTTCATCATAAGTATCGGCCATCAACAATACTCGGTCCGTTTGGTCGAGGACGGATTCAGTAATCATCTTTTCAGCGCCGAACAAACTTTCTTCACTGTCAACGACAAACTCTTCGAAATGGCGCAGGTCGCCGAATCCTTTGACGTAAATTTTCCCTTCACCGACGACTGCCTGGGCGAGTAAGCGTGAGGCAATATCAAGCTCGGTTTCCTGCGCGTCGATCTTCTTGAAAATACCGTTCAACTGCGTATTGAATATCTTTAACATTAAAATCCTTCTTTCTGTTATTTATAGTACAATTCTAATATAAAAGAGAGGTGGAAGACAATGGTACGCATTTTGGTCATTGATGATGAGAAGAACATCAGACTGCTGTTAAAAGAGATTTTCTCCATGTATGGGTTTACGACCGATGAAGCAGAAAATGGTCAAGCGGGGCTTCTTATGCTTGAGCAATCACAGTATGACCTTGTGTTCCTGGATAAGCGGATGCCTGTGATGAGCGGGGAGGAGACGTTGAGGAAGCTGAGAGCACATAGCCGGATTCCTGTTTATTTAATCTCTGCCTACCAGACGAACGAAGAAATTGACCGGATTATCAACCTAGGGATTGACGGAATTTTAATGAAGCCGTTTTCAATTGCTGATGTAGCAAAAATCGCTGAAAAATATAGTGATGACAAGGTTTAAAGTTATGCAAATACACGAATTGTCTGCTATACTAATGACATAATATTGTGCAGCAGCACACAAGGAGGATTTTTTCATGCCATTAGTTTCTATGAAAGAAATGTTAATCCAGGCTAAAGAAGGCGGTTATGCGGTAGGTCAGTATAACATCAACAATTTAGAGTTCACACAAGCAATTCTTGGCGCTTCTCAAGAAGAGAACGCACCAGTCATTCTTGGTGTATCTGAAGGCGCTGGAAAATACATGGGCGGATTCTACACTGTAGTAAAAATGGTTGAAGGTTTAATGAAAGACATGAACATCACTGTTCCTGTAGCGATTCACTTAGACCACGGTTCTAGTTTCGACAAATGTAAAGAAGCGATCGATGCTGGTTTCACATCTGTCATGATCGATGCTTCTCACCATTCATTTGAAGAGAACGTTGAAATCACTAAACAAGTCGTAGAATATGCACATTCTAAAGGAGTTTCTGTAGAAGCTGAATTAGGTCGTGTCGGCGGTCAGGAAGATGACGTCGTATCTGACGGTGTGGTCTATGCAGATGCTCGCGAATGTCAGGAACTTGTTGAAAAAACAGGTATCGACTGCTTAGCACCAGCACTTGGTTCTGTACACGGTCCTTACAAAGGTGAACCAAACCTTGGATTCAAAGAAATGGAAGAAATCGGCGCTGCGACCGGCTTACCATTAGTATTACATGGTGGTACTGGTATCCCGACTAAAGATATCACTCGTGCCATTTCTTTAGGAACAGCTAAAATCAACGTCAACACTGAAAACCAGATCGCTTCTGCTAAAGCAGTACGTGATACATTGAATAATGATGCTGACGTCTACGATCCACGTAAATATCTCGGACCTGCACGTGAAGCAATCAAAGCAACTGTTCAAGGTAAAATCCGTGAGTTCGGTACATCTGGCAAAGCTTAATCACAAAGAATTAATACAAGCACATCAGCCCGGCTGATGTGCTTTTTTTCTTGACTTTTTGCTTGATTTTGAATTATATTTAAAGTCGCAAATTCTATAGTTTGCTATTATTCAATGGATAAACTTACAATAATAATGAGAATAATATGATGAAACTTAATCATGTGTTTTTTATGGGAATAGAAAAGGAGTACGGACATGTCAGAAGAAGTGATCAAGATAAGAGGTGGTAACCCACTTCGCGGTAAAGTGCAGATCAGCGGTGCTAAAAACAGTGCAGTAGCGCTGATTCCTGCTACATTGATGGCGCAAGGTGTTGTGAAGCTGGAAGGACTGCCGGAAATTTCAGATGTCGTGACATTGATGAGTCTGCTGGATGACTTGAATATTAAAACAACGCTTAATGGCGACTTGCTTGAGGTAGACTCGAGTGAAGCAGTCAATCTGCCGCTGCCGAACAACAAAGTACAGTCATTACGTGCTTCATATTATATGATGGGTGCGATGCTCGGACGTTTCAAAAAATGTACGATCGGACTTCCTGGCGGCTGCCCGCTTGGTCCGCGTCCTATCGACCAGCATATTAAAGGATTTGAAGCTCTAGGTGCTACTGTGACAAACGACATGGGTGCGATGCATCTTGAAGCGGAAGAACTCATCGGCGCGAAAATCTTTCTTGACGTTGTGAGCGTCGGTGCAACAATCAATATTATGCTTGCTGCGAGTATGGCCAAAGGTAAAACAGTGATTGAAAACGCAGCGAAAGAACCAGAAATTGTTGATGTAGCAACATTGCTGAACAATATGGGTGCTAAAATCCGCGGGGCAGGGACAGATACACTGAAAATCGAAGGTGTTGAGCACCTGCACGGGACTACACATACGATTATTCCTGACCGTATCGAAGCGGGCACTTATATGTGTGCGGCTGCTGCGATGGGTGAAGAAGTTGTGATTGAAAATATCATCCCGCTGCATATGGAGCCGCTGACAGCGAAACTCATTGAAATGGGTGTTGATGTCGAAGTAGGTGAGGACAAAGCTGTGATCCGTAAATCTGGACCATTGTCCCCGTTGACGATTACGACTAATGTCTATCCAGGCTTCGCCACTGACCTGCAGCAACCGTATACACCGCTGCTATTCATGACGACAGGCGAGAGCACGGTGACCGATACGATTTATCCTGCACGTTTCAATCACGTAGCAGAACTTGCTAGAATGTCTGCTGACATCAAGGAAGCAGGCGGTACGGCAACTATCAAACCGTCAAAACTGACAGGGGCGGAAGTAGCAGCGAGCGACTTACGTGCCGGTGCATGTCTGGTCATCGCCGGGCTGACCGCTGAAGGAATTACGACTGTCTACAACGTTAAACATATCGACCGCGGCTACAGCGGTATCGTCGAGAAGCTAAAAGCACTAGGTGCCGATATTTGGCGCGAAACTATCGAAGCATAGCCTCCTTTTATCAGGAGGTTTTTAATTTTATATATAAATTATATTTGATATATTTTTTATACCATGATATAATAGGATTGTGAGGTGAGAGATATGGAAATGTGTCCTTATTTAGAAGAAACTTTTAAGATTCTTGGACGCAGCTGGAATGGGTTATTAATTAACTATCTTTCACGCTGTGATGACCATGCTGCTCATTTTTCAGACATCAAACGTGATCTGAAGTCCATTACACCTAGAGCGCTGAGCCTTAAACTGGCAGAACTTGCAGAGTGGGGCTTAGTAGAGAAGAAAGTCTTGACGACTACACCTTTATCAATCAAATACATTTTGACTCCGAAAGGCTATGCCTTGAGTCAAGCAATGATTCCTATAGAAGAATGGGCTCAGGACAACATTGAGCTGACAAGTGAAGCAGGCAGCCATTAAGCAGATGGCTGCTTTTTTTGTGGTTGCTGACAATCTTTGATTATGCTATTTGTTAAATGTGTTATACTATTTTTGAAAGTATGATCATGATAGCAAAGGAGAATGATGATGGAACGTAGTTTATCAATGGAATTAGTTCGTGTCACAGAAGCGGCTGCCCTGCAAAGTGCGCGCTGGGTAGGTAAAGGATTGAAAAATGAAGCGGATGACGCAGCAACTACTGCGATGCGTGAAGTATTTGATACAATTCCTATGGATGGTGTAGTGGTGATTGGTGAAGGCGAAATGGACGAAGCACCGATGCTGTATATCGGTGAGAAACTGGGTACTAAAGAGGGTCCAGAGATTGATATTGCTGTAGACCCGCTTGAAGGGACGATTCTTGTTGCTGAAGGTAGCTGGAATGCGTTGACCGTTCTCGCTGTGGGTGACCGCGGTACGTTGCTCCATGCACCCGACATGTATATGGAGAAGATCGCTGTCGGCCCTGAATGTGTCGGCGTTGTTGATATTTCTAAAAGTGTCACTGAAAACCTCCATGCTGTCGCTAAAGCCAAGAACAAAGATATTACGAACGTCACTGCGACATTACTGAACCGTGAGCGTCATGCCGGTATCATCAAAGAAATTCGCGAAGCGGGTGCCCGCATTAAGCTGATTGAACATGGTGACGTTGCAGCAGCTGTAAATACGGCCTTTGATTTCACCGGTGTCGATATTCTATTCGGTTCAGGCGGTGCTCCTGAAGGCGTCATCGCAGCGGTCGGTCTCAAGGCACTGGGCGGTGATTTTCAAGGGATTCTCCTTCCAGAAAATGCAGAGCAGGAAGAGCGCTGCCGTAACATGGGTATTGAGCCGAACACAGTACTGAAGCTCGATGATATGGTCAAAGGGGACGACGCTATTTTTGCGGCGACCGCGGTCACTGACGGCGAACTCCTTAAAGGCGTTCAGTTCAAAGGTGGTTTCGCTGAGACGCATTCATTAGTCATGCGTGCGAAATCCGGGACAGTCCGTTTCATTCAAGGACGCCACAGCCTGGAGAAAAAACCAGGACTGACTATCGATAGTAACGACCATATTTAAGGTGACTGCTGAAATTATTAAATAGTGAACATGTGAAGGCCAAGTGGTTGCTGATTCCGGCAATTTCCTGGCCTTCAATCTCTGAATAGTCCCAGTGAGTTTGCTTTGAAATTTAATTGATTCGTGTTAAACTGTGGAAGTTATCCACGCACGTCCTCATCTTATTCTTCCTTTTTTCACAAATACACAATATGACTACAATGATAAATAGAAGGTGCTATATGATAGAAAAACAACGCACAAGCCCTCAGTACGAGTCATTCGATAAACTGTACAAAAACAGTACGACGAAAGAACTCACTGCACGTGCTAAAGAACTGGGTCTCGTCAATTACAGCAAACTGAATAAAAAAGAACTGGTCCTTGCCGTGATGGAGAAGCAGATGGAGCAGGATGGTAATTACTATATGGAAGGGATTCTTGACGATATTCAGGCAGACGGCTACGGCTTCCTGCGGACAGTCAATTACTCCAAAGGTGAAAAAGACATCTACATCTCTGCCAGTCAGATCCGCCGCTTTGAAATCAAGCAGGGCGACAAAGTAACAGGTAAAGTCCGTAAACCGAAAGAGAACGAGAAGTATTACGGCCTGCTGCAAGTCGACTTCGTCAATGACCAAAACGCAGAAGAAGTAAAAAAGCGGCCTCACTTCCAGGCGCTGACACCGCTCTATCCAGACCGTAGAATTAAGCTTGAAACAAGGAAGACGGCTTATTCGACCCGGATCATGGACCTAGTGACACCGATCGGCTTCGGTCAGCGCGGAATGATCGTCGCACCGCCGAAAGCAGGCAAGACGTCACTGCTGAAAGAGATTGCCAATGCCATCTGCACGAATCATCCTGAAGCCAAGCTCTTCATTCTGCTGATCGGCGAACGTCCGGAAGAAGTGACAGATCTTGAACGTTCAGTGGAGCAGGCGGAAGTCGTCCACTCGACATTTGATGAACCGCCGGAGCACCACGTCAAAGTGGCGGAGCTGCTGCTGGAACGCGCAAAGCGTCTCGTAGAGCTTGGTGAGGATGTTATTATCCTGATGGACTCCATCACTCGTCTGGCGCGTGCCTATAACTTAGTCGTTCCACCGAGCGGCCGGACATTATCAGGCGGCCTTGATCCAGCCAGCCTGCACCGTCCGAAAGCATTCTTCGGTGCTGCCCGCAATATTGAAGCAGGCGGCAGTCTGACCATTCTTGCGACAGCGCTTGTTGAAACGGGATCCCGTATGGATGATATGATCTACGAGGAATTCAAAGGGACCGGGAACATGGAACTGACGCTCGACCGAAAGCTTGCAGAAAAACGCGTCTATCCGGCGATTGATATTCGCAGAAGTTCAACGCGTAAAGAAGAACTGCTGCTGGAACCGAAAGAACTCGAGATGATCTGGCAGCTTAGAAACTTGTTTACTGAGCAGCAGGACTTCACTGAACGTTTCCTGCGCCGCCTGAAACAGAGCGACAGCAATGAAGATTTCTTCAAACAGCTCGGTGATCGCATGGAAATGAGTGCGAAAACCGGTAAACCGATCATATAATTAACAGTTGCATTTTGACGGGCAAGCCTATATAATATGTAAGTATTGACGTGAAATATCACGAATAACTCTGTTCCAGATGGTCCAGGGCAAAGGAGCTGAAAATAATGAAACAAGGAATTCACCCAGAATACCGTAAAGTAATCTTCTTAGATTCTACTACAGACTTTAAATTCTTAAGCGGTTCTACTCGTTCTTCAAAGGAAACGATGACATGGGAAGATGGTAACGAGTATCCAGTTATCCGTTTAGATATCTCTTCAGATTCTCATCCATTCTACACAGGTCGTCAGAAATTCGCTTCTGCAGATGGTCGTGTTGAGCGTTTCAACAAAAAATTCGGTCTTAAAAGCAGCAACGAATAATTTAGAGAAAGAAGTTCCACATTCAGCTTTGCTGGGTGATGGGACTTTTTTTGTACATAAGTTTCACTGTGAACTATGATATAATAAAGCGATTATGTGTAAAAAAGGTGGCCGTAATTATGTATGAAAGTTATTCCGCAGGTTGGATAGAATGTATCGCCGGCAGTATGTTCAGCGGTAAGAGTGAAGAGCTCATCAGAAGATTGAGACGGGGCCTGTATGCCAAGCAGAAAGTCGTCGTCTTCAAACCGGAAATTGACAACCGTTATAGTATGGACGCTGTCGTCTCACATAACGGCACTCAAATAGAGGCGCATAACGTCGCACGTTCTGAAGAGATATTGGACTATGTGACGAGTGATGTCGATATTGTTGCCATCGATGAAGTGCAGTTCTTTGATCCGGGTGTTGTCGCTGTCGCAACGACACTTGCTGAGGCAGGACACCGCGTCATTGTCGCAGGACTGGATATGGATTTCAAAGGTGTACCTTTTGATCCTGTGCCCGAACTGATGGCAGTGAGTGAACATGTCACTAAGCTGCAGGCTGTATGTGCTGTCTGCGGCGCGCCGTCGTCAAGAACGCAGCGGCTGATTGACGGACAACCTGCACATATCAATGATCCGATTATTTTGATCGGTGCCAAAGAAAGCTATGAACCACGATGCCGTGAGCATCATATCGTAAAGGAGGATTAATATGTTTGATCAATTAGATATCGTAGAAGAACGCTATGAGCAGTTAAATGAATTACTGAGTGATCCAGATGTTGTGTCGGATACGGACAAACTGCGTCAATATTCAAAGGAACAGTCCGATCTGCATAAGACGGTTGAAGTCTATAGAAATTACAAATCAGTCAAAGAACAGCTGGACGAAGCGCTGGAAATGATGAGTGAGACGTCTGACCCTGAAGAAGAGGCGATGATCAAAGAAGAGATCAATGAACTCAAACCTCAAATCCCTGTACTGGAAGAGGAACTGAAAGTGCTGCTGATACCAAAAGACCCGAATGACGACAAAAACGTCGTGATGGAAATTCGTGGCGCAGCAGGGGGAGATGAAGCAGCGATCTTCGCAGGAGACTTGTTCCGCATGTATTCGCGCTTTGCTGAAGAGCAGGGCTGGAAAATCGATGTGATGGAGACGAACGAAGCAGATCACGGCGGCTACAAAGAGATCAGTTTCACGATTATCGGTAACGGGGCTTATTCGATGCTCAAATTCGAAAACGGAGCACACCGTGTACAGCGTATTCCAACGACGGAAAGCGGCGGTCGGATTCACACGTCCACTGCTACAGTAGCTGTACTTCCTGAAGTGGAAGACGTGGAAGTGGATATTAGAAACGAAGACCTGCGAATAGAAACGTACCGTTCAAGTGGTTCTGGTGGTCAGCACGTCAACACGACTGACTCTGCCGTCCGTATTACCCATATACCGACCGGTCTCGTGGCGACAAGCTCTGAAAAATCTCAGATCAAAAACCGTGAGAAAGCATTGAAGCTGCTGAAAACACGTGTCTTTGACAAGATGCTGCAGGAAGAACAGGCGAAATATGCTGAACAGCGTAAGTCCGCTGTCGGTACAGGTGACCGTTCTGAGCGTATCCGGACATACAACTATCCGCAGAATCGCGTCACTGACCACCGGATCGGTCTGACGATTCAGAAGCTGGATCAGATTATGGAAGGCAAAGTGACTGAAATTATCGAAGCACTGACGATTGCTGAACAGACAAGTAAGCTTGAAGCATTGAACGATGGCGTTCTTTAAGCCGTCCGAACTGACAGCAGCCGGTCGCAGCACGTTGACAGATCACGGCCAGCCCGGCATTGGTGCATTATTTTTGATGATGGACTTGTTTGACTTGTCGCAGATAGAGGTCACGCTCGACAAGCGGCTGCTGAGTGCAGAGGATGCGGCACGTTACGAAGCAGGTATTAACGCGTTATGTCATGATGTGCCGCTTGCTCACATTACTGGATTCCAGGAATTCTACGGTCGTAAGTTCACAGTGACAGCAGACACATTGGTGCCCCGTCCTGAAACAGAAGAACTCGTCCAGAAAGCACTGTCCGCTCAGCGCGGGGGTGTCGCTGCTGACATCGGGACAGGAACGGGTTGTATCGGCATCACGCTGGATCTCGAAGCAGATTTGACAGTGTACTGTACAGATATCAGCGGGGCAGCTCTTGACGTTGCCCGCACGAATGCAGAAGCGCTGAACAGCACTGTCATCTTAAGACAGGGGGATCTTTTGTCGCCGCTCATAGCAGAAGGCATCAAGCTTGATCTGCTGGTGTCGAACCCCCCGTATATCGCTGAAAGTGAAACGTCATTGATGACGGCATCCGTGCTTGACTATGATCCGCATTTAGCGCTATTTGCAGACGACCACGGTCTTGCGCTGTATAAACGAATCATCGATGAACTGCCGCTTGTCATGACAGCGGGAGGTTATGTCTTCTTTGAGATCGGTCATGCACAAGGGTCAGCGCTGACAGACTATGTGACTGAAAGATACAGTGTGACTGTCCATGTGGAACAAGATATGAATCAGCTTGACCGGATTCTCTGGTTCAAGTGGTGTGAATAAGTTATGCACAATTTAGAAAAGTTATCCACAATTTGTGCATAACTTTTTATTATGTAATAAAATAGACTTATGAGAAGGGAGTTAATGTGATGGAAACATATGTTTGGGATGTTCGTAACTATGTGGACGACTTATCCACATATCCACAAATCGGTGAAATTACTGCTGCTTTTCATGCGGATGAACTTGTTGCGATACCGACTGAGACAGTCTATGGTCTCGCAGCCAATGCCTATAGCAGTGAAGCAGTCGGCAAGGTCTATGCGGCGAAAGGACGCCCGAGCGATAATCCACTCATCGTCCATATTCACCGTAGCGACCAGCTTGACTTCATTGACGCTGTTCATCCGGCTGCGCGTCAGCTGATGGATGAATTCTGGCCGGGCGCCATTTCATTTATTCTGCCGGTCAAGGCGGGGATGCTCGCGCCGCAAGTGACTGCAGGACTGTCGTCGGTTGCTGTCAGAATGCCGAAAGACCGGGTCGCACGTCAGCTATTGCAGATCACGGACCTGCCGCTTGCAGCACCGAGCGCTAACTTAAGCGGTCGTCCGTCACCGACTCAATTTGACCATGTACTGGAAGATTTAGATGGTAGAATTTACGGTATCATACAAGGGCCGGACAGTGATATAGGGATTGAGAGCACGGTCGTCGACTGCACGAGCTATCCGTTCAAGATTGCGCGGCCGGGCAGTATTACAGAATCGATGCTTGAAAGTGTCGTTCCAGGCTGTATCACTGAGGCGGATTACAATGCTGAAGCTCCGATAGCACCCGGCATGAAATACCGGCATTATGCACCGAACAGCCCGGTTCAGCTCATTGACGGCGGCATTCGTTCCGCATTGACAGTTGATGCAGCAACAGCAGTCATCGCGCCGGAAAGCGTCCGGAAATGGATTGACGGCGGCCACTTTTATCCGCTCTGCGCTGATGAACATGACATCGAAACAGCGGCAGCTCGTCTGTATGACGTACTGCGCTCAATCGATCATAACCATGCAGTCAAGCAGATTATATTAAGCGGCTTTGAACGTACGGAAGCGGCACGCGCGCTGATGAACCGTATCGACAAAGCATCGTCTGGACAGTAGGAGGCACTATGAGAATTATATTTGTATGTACCGGCAATACGTGCCGGAGTCCACTCGCTGAAAGCATCGCAAAGTCACTGTCGGACGCTCATGACTTCACGTCACGCGGATTGTCGGCATTTGACGGTGCACCGGTATCGCAGCATTCCCGCACATTGATCCATCAGCACGGGCTGCCGGAACCGTCACCTGCACAGCAGTTCTCTCAACAAGATGCAGACGTCGATCTGATTGTTACGATGTCAGCCGACCACAAACGCTATATCGAGCTGATGTATCCAGAGGCCAACGTCTATACACTCAGCGAATATGCAGCAGGCGAAACCCGCAATATTAACGATCCTTACGGCGGCGAACTGCGTGACTATGAACGCGTGTATGACGAAATTGAACACTATGTCCGACAATTGTTAGAAAAATTGGACAATGGTCAATAAATGCTCGAGGAAACCAGTTAAATGAGCTATAATGAAGTGTAAATGCTAAAAGGAGGTCACTGTTATGAAAGTTGCCATCGCAAGCGATCATGGAGGCTTTGAATATAAGGAAGCCATCAAGAACCGTCTCAATGAACTGAACATCGACTATGAAGATTTTGGGACACATTCACCGGAGTCTGTTGATTATCCGGATTATGCACGCCCCGTGGGAGAAGCCGTGACAAGCGGCCGGGCGGATAGAGGGATTCTCATCTGCGGCACGGGAGTCGGCATGAGCATTGCAGCGAACAAAGTCAAAGGCGTACGCTGTGCCCTAGTGCATGATGTGTTCACTGCCAAGCTGACAAGACATCACAATGATTCCAACGTCATTGCGATGGGTCAGCGGGTCATTGGTGAAGGTCTGGCACTGATGATTATCGAAACATGGTTGAGCGAATCATTTGATGGCGGTCGTCATCAACAACGTCTAGACAAACTGGCGGAGCTTGAAGAACATAATGGCAGACATTAATCAGCTGCTTGATGAACTAATAGCAATCGACTTTTTTAAGGCGGGTGAGCTCTGTGTCATCGGCTGTTCAACTTCTGAAGTCATCGGTCAGAAGATCGGTACGCACAGCTCGGATGAAGTAGCGGCAGAACTGCTCGCTGCATTCGAGTCTGTGGCAGCAGAGACAGGGGTCACTTTCTGCTTCCAGGGCTGTGAACATATCAACCGGGCATTGACGATGGAGCGGGAGACAGCTGTCCGCTATCAGCTGGAACCGGTCTCCGTAATACCGGTCAGACAGGCAGGCGGCAGTATGAGTGCAGCAGCCTACCGGAGTATGACTGATCCCGTCGTCGTTGAACATGTTCAGGCCGACTGCGGCATCGATATCGGTCAGACATTGATCGGCATGCATATTAAGCACGTGCAGATTCCAATCAGAGTTCAGACGAAGAAGATCGGCGATGCAGTCGTCACAATCGCTGCGCATCGTCCGAAGCTTATCGGAGGACCACGCGCACAGTACACTCGTACATAACACAAAGAAAAGAGGGAGTTATATTGTCTACTTTACAAACACAGGATCAGCAGCTATGGCAAGCAATGCAGCAGGAGAAGGACAGACAGAGCAATAATATCGAACTGATTGCTTCTGAAAACTTCGTATCTCAGGCAGTGATGGAAGCTCAAGGGTCTGTACTGACCAACAAATATGCTGAAGGTTATCCGGGTAAGCGGTATTACGGCGGCTGTGAGTTCGTCGATGTCGTGGAAAATCTGGCGCGTGACCGTGCAAAGGAACTGTTCGGTGCTGAACACGCCAACGTCCAGCCGCACTCCGGTTCACAGGCCAATATGGCAGTATACCGCGTGGCACTGGAAGCAGGCGACACGGTACTTGGTATGGATTTAAATCACGGCGGTCATTTGACGCACGGTTCAAAAGTGAACTTCAGCGGCATTGATTACCAATTCGTAGCCTATGAAGTAGACAAGGAAACAGAAGCTATCGACTACGCGGAAGTGAGACGTCTGGCGAATGAACATCAACCGAAATTAATCATTGCAGGGGCTTCTGCTTATGCCCGTCAGATTGACTTCGCTGAATTCAAATCTATCGCTGACGAAGTCGGTGCAAAACTGATGGTCGACATGGCGCATATCGCTGGTCTTGTCGCTGCTGGATTACATCCGAATCCAGTCCCTCATGCAGATTTCGTGACAACAACGACGCACAAAACATTGCGCGGTCCGCGCGGCGGTATGATCTTATGTAAGGAAGAATACGCCAAAGCCATCGACAAAGCGATTTTCCCTGGTATTCAAGGCGGCCCGTTAATGCACGTTATCGCAGCAAAAGCAGCGGCGTTCGGCGAAGCACTGCAGCCTGAGTTCAAGGCTTATCAGCAGCAAGTAGTGGACAACGCCAAAGCATTGAGTGAAGGATTGAAAGAACGCGGCCTGAGAATTGTCTCCGACTACACTGAAAACCATGTGTTCCTGATCGATGTGACGACCGTGAACTTAACGGGTAAAGTCGCTGAACATGCGCTTGATGCAGTCGGTATTACGACTAACAAAAATACCATTCCTTTTGACGAGCAGAGTCCGTTCGTGACAAGCGGTATCCGCATCGGAACACCAGCCGTGACAACGCGCGGCTTCAAAGCACAGGAAATGAAAGAAATCGCTGATATTATCGCTGACGTCTTGAACGCTCCGGAGAATGAAGAAGTATTGGCACAGGCAAAGCAGAAAGTCACAGCATTGACAGACCGTTTCCCGCTGTACGACAACTAAACAGCAATGAACAGATTAAAGAAGTGAGGTGCATTTATGGGTAAAGTACATGTATTAGACCACCCATTGATTCAACATAAATTAAGCTATATCCGAGATATAAATACAGGAACTAAAGAATTTCGTGAACTGGTCGATGAAGTCGGCATGCTGATGGCTTACGAAGTGTCACGTGACTTAGAACTACAGGATGTGACGATTGATACACCGGTAACAAGGATGACAGCAAAGCGCCTGTCAGGTAAGAAGGTAGCAGTCGTTCCTATTCTGCGCGCAGGACTCGGGATGACTGACAGCGTCTTGAAGATGATTCCAGCTGCACGTGTCGGCCATATCGGTCTATACCGTGACCCTGAAACATTGCAGCCGGTCGAATATTTCGCAAAGCTGCCGCAGGATATTAAGGAGCGTGACTTTATCGTTGTCGATCCGATGCTTGCAACTGGCGGCTCTGCAATCGAGGCCATCAATTCCTTGAAGAAACGAGGAGCGACGAAAATTCGCTTCATGTGTCTCATTGCTGCTCCAGAAGGCGTCAAACTGCTTGAAGAAGCGCACCCGGATGTTGATATTTACATCGCTGCATTAGATGAGAAGTTAGATGATCATGGTTATATCGTTCCTGGTCTCGGCGACGCAGGAGATCGACTGTTTGGTACGAAATAATACTTAGGAGCTCTTAAACGATGAAAAAAATTATGACGATTTTCGGCACACGACCTGAAGCCATCAAAATGGCGCCGCTTGTTCTGCAGCTTAAAAAAGACCCTGAACTTGAACCGATTGTAGTCGTGACAGCACAGCACCGTGAAATGCTGGACCAGGTGCTTGATATTTTTGATATCACACCGGATTATGACCTGGATATTATGAAGGCCGGACAGACATTGACTGAAGTGACTGCCCGCGTGCTGACAGGACTAGAGTCTGTCATTCAGGAAGCACAGCCGGATATGATTTTAGTTCATGGAGATACGACAACGACCTTTGCCGGCAGTCTTGCAGCACTCTATAATGAAGTGGCCATCGGTCACGTGGAAGCAGGCTTACGGACGTGGCAGAAATATTCCCCGTTCCCTGAAGAGATGAACCGTCAGATGACTGGTGTATTAGCAGACCTGCATTTTGCGCCGACTGCTGAAGCGGCAGACAACTTACTGCGCGAAAATAAGCCGGCAGACCGCGTCGTCATCACAGGAAACACAGCAATCGATGCGCTGAAAACTACTGTTCAAGAAGATTATAAGAGCGATATCATTGAGCAGACAGACGAGAAGATCATACTGCTGACCGCTCACCGCAGAGAAAATATCGGGCAGCCGATGCATAATATTTTTAGAGCAGTACGCCGTATCGTCGATGAGCATGACGATGTCAAAGTCGTCTATCCGATGCACAAAAATCCAAAAGTACGTGACATCGCTGGTCTATATTTAGCGGACCACAATCGTATCGAATTGATTGAGCCGCTCGACGTCATCGATTTCCATAACTTTGCGGCGAGAAGTCATTTCATCCTGACTGATTCAGGAGGCGTACAGGAGGAAGCACCGTCACTCGGTAAGCCGGTCATCGTACTGCGTGATACGACTGAACGCCCTGAAGGAGTAAAGGCAGGGACACTGAAACTTGCCGGCGTCGAAGAAGAAGCCATCTACAACTTGACCAATGAGCTGCTGACTGACGCATCTATCTATCAGGAAATGAGTCAGGCAAGCAACCCATACGGAGATGGCCGCACATCTGAACGGATTTGTGATCATATTAAATATTATTTTAACTTGACAGAGTCAAAACCCGAACCATTCAAGGTAGAAGGAAAATAATTTTGTTCGATTTAAAACTTTTTTAACAAATCGAGATATATGTGTCTAAAATGTGAACTATTGGTGAAGAATTATTGTAGCGAGTTTTTCTGAGAGCATTGACACATATTTTACCCTATATTATTATAAACTTTGGAATGAAACGGTTTTCATCTCCATGAAAACTATTTCAAAGGAGACATAGTCCTATGTCCGAATTCAAAACTTTTTTCAAGCTTTATCTGCAATACTTTCTCTACTTAATCCTCGCTGTCCTTGTTGTGTATTTGATGACAGGAAGCAGCTTTGCATTAGGATTAGTCATCGGCACTGTCGCGTCAGCTTGCAGTGCCTTTGTGTGGCATCACTACCTTAATCGAGCGATTAACAGTGATTCGCTGCACATCTCAAGTGGCTCAGGTCTACGCTTTTTAATAGCAGTCATGGCCTGTCTCTTCTGGGTGCGATTTCCTGATGCCATCAGCATTTATGGAATCGCATTTGGCCTCGCATTAACGTATGTGATGATCCTCATACATACATTCATCAGTTTGAAACACTAATACATAATAGGAAGAGGTGAAGAAATGGAACACGGATCACCGCTTTATACTTGGCATTTCATGGGTCAAGACATCATCTTCAATCTGAGTTCAATCTTAATGGTTATCATTACTGCTTTGATTGTATTATTGATTGCAGTGTTATGTACAAGACGCTTAAGTGTCAGACCAGCTGGTGCCCAGAACTTTATAGAATGGATTTTCGACTTTACCCGCGGAATTATCAACAGCAACATGGACTGGGGTAGAGGTGCACGTTTCCACTTTTTAGCGGTTACGTTACTATTGTTCATCTTTGTGGCGAACATGCTCGGATTACCGTTTTCAGTTGTCACGGGTCACACGTTATGGTGGAAATCACCGACAGCAGATGCAACCGTCACATTGACGTTATCGACAATGATTATTTTATTGACGCATTACTATGGTATCAAGATGCGCGGTGCAGGCAATTACTTCAAGAGCTTTGCACAGCCGGTCTGGTTCATGGTACCGTTCAAGATTATTGAAGAATTCTCTTCAACATTGACGCTCGGTCTTCGACTTTACGGTAACATCTTTGCAGGTGAAGTATTACTTGGATTATTATCTGGTATTGCAGCAGGAGGCTTACTCGGCTTCTTCGGTGCAGCGATTCCGATGATTATCTGGCAGGCTTTCTCTATTTTTGTCGGCTCAATTCAGGCCTACATTTTCGTTATGTTATCAATGGTATACATGTCACACAAAGTGTCGGAAGACCATTAATATAAAATAAAAAAACAATTATATTTCTTAGGAGGAAATTATTAATGAATTTATTAGCAGCAGCAATCGCAATTGGTTTAGCAGCACTTGGCGCAGGTATCGGTAACGGTTTGATCGTTTCACGTACAGTTGAAGGGGTTGCTCGTCAACCTGAAGCACGTGGTCCTTTAATGACAATCATGTTCATCGGTGTCGGTTTAGTTGAGGCACTTCCAATCATCGCGGTAGTAGTAGCGTTCATGGTAATGAACGGCGTATCTAACTAATATATAGAATCGTTACGGCGAAGTCTGAAATAGATTTCGCCATTCATTTATGAATATAACTGCGGTGAAAGGAGCGTTAAGACGTGAATTACTTTTTATTAGGTCATGCTGCTGATACAGCAGCGACAGGTGTTCAATGGGGAACCATTGTTGTTACTTTACTTACATTTTTAATCTTACTTGCATTACTACGTAAATTTGCGTGGGGTCCACTTAAAAAAATCATGGACGATCGTCAAAATACAATCAATTCAGATATCGACAATGCAGCAGCTCAAAATGCAGACGCTAAGCGCTATGCAGATGAAAACAAAGCATTGTTACAACGCACACAGACAGAAGTTCAAACGATTCTTGAAAATGCTAAAACTCAAGCGAAACGTGAACATGAAGAAATTCTTCATGCAGCAAACTCTAGAGCGAACAAGCTTGTAGAAGATGCTCAAGTTGAAATCGAAAATGAAAAACAGCGTGCAATTGCAGACATCAATGATCGTGTCGCAGAACTTTCTGTATTGATTGCTTCTAAAGTCATCAATAAAGAAATCAATGAAGCTGACCAGCAGAACCTTGTGCGCCAGTTCATTCAAGAGGCAGGCGATAAATAATGGTACATATCGCAAAAAAATACGCTGAGAGCTTATTCGAAGTCAGCCGTGACAACGGCGTCCAAGAAAGCGTTCATGCTGATTTACAGCAGATTAAACAAGCAGTGAACGGCAGTAAAGCTTATCAGCTCTTTACAGAAGACCCTAAAGTATCGACAGATGCACGCATCCAATTCGTCAAAGATACATTCAACGGTGTCGATCAGCCATTGCTGAACTTGCTGCAGATACTTGCAGAGCGTAAACATTTGAATCTCGTGAGTGAAATCGCAGATAACTATGAATTTTATTACAATGAATACAATGAACAACAATATATGAAGGTTGAATCTGTCTATCCGTTATCCAGCGATGAACTAGACGCAATCGGTCAATCATTCATTAACCGAACAGGCTACAAAAAGTTGCTGCTTGAGAATATCATCAATCCAGAATTGATCGGTGGTATCCGCGCAACGATTGGTACAACTGTCTATGACGGTTCAATCCAGAATGAGCTGAAACAAATCGAAAAATCATTTCACCAACAATAATATTTCTAAGGAGTGACATAAATGGCCATCAAAGCTGAAGAAATCAGTGCGTTACTTAAATCCCAGATCGCAAATTATGAGTCTGGCGTCACTGTAACGGATGTAGGTACTGTAATCCAGGTCGGAGACGGTATCGCATTAGTTCATGGTCTGGACAACGTTATGGCAGGGGAACTTGTAGAATTCCATAACGGTGTGTTAGGTCTTGCACAAAATTTAGAAGAAAACAATGTAGGTGTCGTTATTTTAGGCCCATACAATGAAATCAAAGAAGGCAACGAAGTGAAACGTACAGGACGTATCATGGAAGTACCAGTCGGTGAAGAACTGATTGGTCGTGTCGTTAACCCTCTTGGACAACCTATCGATGGTAAAGGTCCATTAAATACATCTAAAACGCGTCCTATCGAATCACCAGCTACAGGTGTTATGGACCGTAAGTCAGTTGATGAACCTCTGCAGACAGGTATTAAAGCGATTGATGCACTTGTACCTATCGGTCGTGGTCAGCGTGAGTTGATCATCGGTGACCGTCAGACAGGTAAAACAACAGTAGCGATTGATACTATCCTTAACCAAAAAGACGAAGACATGATCTGTGTCTATGTGGCTATCGGTCAAAAAGAATCAACAGTACGTACAGCTGTTGAAACACTTCGTCAGCACGGTGCATTAGATTATACTATCGTCGTCTCAGCATCTGCAGCACAGCCAGCGCCACTTCTATACCTTGCACCTTATGCAGGGGTTGCGATGGCTGAAGAGTTCATGTTCAACGGCAAACACGTATTGATCGTCTATGATGATTTAACGAAGCAGGCTGCTGCATATCGTGAGCTTTCATTGTTATTACGTCGCCCGCCAGGCCGTGAAGCGTATCCTGGGGATGTCTTCTACTTACATAGTCGTTTACTTGAGCGTGCAGCGAAGTTGAACGATGATTTAGGTGGCGGCTCTATCACAGCACTTCCATTCGTTGAAACGCAGGCAGGAGATATCTCAGCTTACGTTCCGACCAACGTCATCTCGATCACTGATGGACAGATTTTCTTACAATCTGACTTATTCTTCTCAGGTGTACGTCCAGCGATCAACGCCGGTTTATCTGTTTCACGTGTCGGCGGTTCAGCGCAGATCAAAGCGATGAAAAAAGTAGCAGGTACACTGCGTCTTGACTTAGCGTCTTACCGTGAGCTTGAATCATTCGCTCAGTTCGGTTCAGATCTTGACCCGGCAACTAAAGCGAAACTTGAGCGTGGTAAACGTACAGTTGAAGTACTGAAACAAGATCAGAACAAACCATTGACAGTTGATAAACAGGTTGTCATCCTTTACGCATTGACTAAAGGTCACCTTGATGATATTCCAGTAGAAGATATCACACGTTTTGAAGATGAGTTTCTTGGCTGGGTAGGTAACAATGCACCTCACCTGTATCAGGAAATTCGGGAGACTAAAGGATTGCCTGCCGATGAGAAATTCATCGAAGCAATCAATGCCTTCAAAAAAGTCTTCAAAAAATCTGTATAATACAAGCGATTTATCATGTAAATAAGGTGGTGACATAATGAGTTCACTTAGAGAGATTAAGACGCGTATTACATCGACTAAAAAGACAAGCCAGATCACTAACGCTATGCACATGGTATCTAACTCTAAGCTGCGCCGTGCTGAAGAAAACGCCAAAAGCTTCTATCCTTATATGGATAAAATGCAGGAAACGATTGCAAGTATCGGCAGCGGTAATGACAGTTCTCACCCGATGCTCGTGAAGCGTCCCGTGAATAAGACAGGCTACCTTGTCGTGACCAGTGATAAAGGACTGGCAGGTCCATATAATGCGAACGTCCTTAAAAATGTGACGCAGCAGATTAAAGAACGTCACAACAACAACAAAGAAGCTTATGCGATTTTAGTCATCGGTAGTGTCGGACGTGACTTCCTTAAGTCACGAGGCTACAACGTAGTCGGCGAAATCGTCGGCCTGCCTGAACAGCCGTCTTTTAAATCCATCAAAGAATTAGCATACAGTGCAGTGAATCGTTTTGAAACGGGTGAATTTGATGAACTCTATATTCATTTCAACCATTTCATCAGCGTACTTGAGCAATCTGTTCAGGAACGTCGGATTCTCCCTGTCAGCCAGGATAACTTGAGCGGCGGCGCTGCAGCAAACTATGAATTTGAACCGGACAAAGATGCAATTCTGGAAGTCATTCTGCCGCAGTACGCAGAGAGCTTGATCTACGGGGCGTTACTGGACGCAAAAGCCAGTGAACATGCTTCACGGATGACAGCGATGAAAAATGCGACAGACAATGCGAAAGAAATTATCGACGACTTATCACTACAATATAACCGTGCACGTCAGGCGGCAATCACTCAACAGATTACTGAGATTGTCGGCGGGGCAGCCGCACTGGAATAATCTTTAGGAGGAAATCATAATGGCAGTAGGTCACGTAATTCAAGTGATGGGGCCAGTCATTGACGTTAAATTCGAAAATGGCCAGTTACCAGCGTTAAATAACGCTTTAACTTTAGAAATTCAACGTGAAGATGGCGTTGCTAAACTTGCTTTAGAAGTTGCCCTTCATTTAGGTGACGATGCAGTACGTACAATCGCGATGAGTTCAACTGATGGCGTTCAGCGTGGTGCAGTTGTTACTGATACAGGATCACCGATCTCAGTACCAGTCGGAGATGTGACATTAGGTCGCGTATTCAATGTACTTGGAGAGAAAATCGACTTAGATGAAGAACTTGGTCCAGACGTGCGTCGCGATCCGATTCACCGCCAAGCACCGAAGTTCGAAGAATTATCTACTAAAGTTGAAATCTTAGAGACAGGTATCAAAGTAGTAGACTTGTTAGCGCCTTACATCAAAGGTGGTAAAATCGGTCTGTTCGGTGGTGCCGGTGTAGGTAAAACCGTTCTGATCCAGGAATTAATCAACAACATCGCACAGGAGCACGGTGGTATTTCTGTATTCGCGGGCGTCGGTGAACGGACTCGTGAAGGGAACGACTTATACCACGAAATGAGCGACTCAGGCGTTATCAAGAAGACAGCGATGGTATTCGGACAGATGAACGAGCCACCTGGTGCACGTATGCGTGTTGCTTTATCAGGCTTGACAATGGCAGAATATTTCCGTGACGAACAAGGTCAGGACGTCCTGTTATTCATCGATAACATCTTCCGTTTCACGCAGGCAGGTTCTGAAGTATCAGCGCTGCTCGGCCGTATGCCTTCAGCCGTTGGTTACCAGCCGACACTTGCGACTGAGATGGGGCAATTACAGGAGCGTATCACGTCTACTAACGTAGGATCAGTAACATCGATTCAAGCGGTATTCGTACCAGCCGATGACTATACTGACCCGGCGCCTGCGACAGCATTCGCCCACTTAGATGCAACAACAAACTTAGAACGTAAATTAACAGAGATGGGTATTTACCCAGCCGTTGACCCGTTAGCGTCTACATCACGTGCATTGACACCAGCTGTCGTTGGCGAAGAGCACTACGAAGTAGCACGTCAAGTACAGGCGACACTGCAAAAATACCGTGAGTTACAAGATATCATCTCTATCCTTGGTATGGATGAGTTATCTGACGACGATAAAAAGACTGTTAACCGCGCACGTCGTATTCAGTTCTTCTTATCACAGAACTTCCACGTTGCTGAGCAGTTCACTGGTCAAAAAGGTTCTTATGTACCAGTTGCACAAACTGTACAGGACTTCAAAGCTATCCTTGAAGGTAAATACGACCATATTCCTGAAGATGCATTCCGTCTAGTCGGTGGTATCGAAGCAGTTTTAGAACAGGCTAAAGGTATGGGCGTAGAAGTTTAAACTACTTAGGAGGAAGCAAATATGAACACATTATCGTTAAATATAGTCACTCCTAATGGCTCAGTTTATGCTACTGATCAGGCTGAACTGATTGTACTGCAAACTGAAACAGGTGAAATGGGTGTCATGGCCGGACATATTCCAACTGTTGCACCCTTGAAAATCGGCGCTGTTCGCGCTACGATTGCTGGTAAGCAGGAATATGTAGCTGTCAGTGAAGGATTTGCTGAAATCAGACCGACAGGCGTCTCTGTCCTCGTTCAGTCTGCTGAACAGTCCAACGAAATTGACATCGAACGCGCAAAAACTTCATTAAGCCGTGCGGAGGAACGTCTGAGTAGTGATCAACAAGAGCACGTAGACTACCACCGCGCAGAAAAAGCATTAGCTCGCGCCATCAACCGGATTGATGTAGCGAAATTCCGCTAGAACTTGATAGGATAAGACATAGTTGAATCATTATGTCTTATCCTTTTTTTATTTTAAGGAGGGAATGTCATGCAGGATATAGGTATTTACGCGCTCATTCATATCATAGTCCATGTCATCTGCGTATGTATCAGTTTCTGGGCGCTCCAATCGCTGCGCACCGATCAGTGGTTCAAAGGAAATCATACGAAACAAATACAAGTACTGCTGATTTTCATGAGTTTCGCGCTTGGCAGCTTAGTCAGCAATTTTATCATGGATATCATTTATTTTTCGCAGCAGCTGACGTGGATGTAAAAATTAATTTTGTAAATTGCGGTGTTTTATTACTGACGGACGAGCGCCATCTGTTATAGTATATAATGTATATATAAGTGTGGAGGAAATTTCGAATGGATACAATTTTAGTAAAAGGTGGTAACAGGCTGACAGGCTCTGTGAAGATTGATGGTGCCAAAAATGCAGTGTTACCTATCTTAACGGCTTCAATACTTGGATCGACAGGGGTCAGTGTATTTCACAATGTGCCGAAGTTATCAGATGTTGAAACAATCAGTCATGTGCTGGACGGATTGAATGTAACCGTGACAGCACAGGACGACAATACATATAGCGTCAATGCAGAAGCAGAGCTCAACCATGTGGCAAGCTATGAATATGTGAGTAAGATGCGTGCCAGTATTTTAGTGATGGGACCGCTGCTCGCCCGTCTCGGCAAAGCCAAAGTAGCGATGCCCGGCGGCTGCGCAATCGGCTCACGTCCGATTGAACAGCATCTCAAAGGATTGACAGCACTAGGTGCAGAGATTGTTCAGGAAAATGGATATTTAGTAGGAACTGTGAACGGTAGATTAACCGGTGCATCCATCTATCTTGATTTCCCGAGTGTCGGTGCGACGCAGAATATTTTGATGGCAGCAGTACTTGCTGACGGCACGACGGTGATGGATAACGTCGCTAAAGAACCTGAAATCGTTGACCTTGCAGATTATTTGAATGCGATGGGGGCAGATATTACAGGGGCAGGGACTGACCGCATTGTAATCAATGGTGTTTCGGAACTTCGAGGCGTTGAACATACGATTATCGGAGACCGTATTGAGGCAGGTACATTTATGGTTGCTGCTGCGATTACGCGCGGTGATGTCTTCGTTGAAGGTGCACGAGCAGATCACATGGCGTCACTTCTGTCAAAACTTGAAGAGATGGGAGTTAAACTTGACGTCAAAGAGAATGGTATCCATGTATCAGCTGACGGCCCGTTAAAAGGTGTTGAAGTAAAAACGATGCCTCACCCTGGATTCCCGACAGATATGCAGGCGCAGATGATGGCGTTAATGCTGACAGCAGATACATCCAGTCAAATGACAGAAACAGTATTTGAAAATAGATTCATGCATGTGGATGAGTTTGTGAAGATGAGAGGTCACATTAAAGTTAATAACCGCACAGCTGTTATATTAAAAGAACAGCTTCACGGTGCAGCTGTTCAGTCGACAGATTTACGTGCTTCAGCAGCATTGGTCTTAGCAGGGCTTGCAGCAGAAGGTTATACTCGTGTGACACAGTTATCTCATCTAGACCGCGGCTATGTGAATTTCCACGGCAAATTGAAAGCGCTCGGTGCAGCTATTGAGCGCACAGGTGATCAACAAGCATTCGTAGAAACGAGGTAAGAGAGATGCAGGTAGAAAAAACAGACATCGTCTATAGAAAACTTCCTATTATGATGATTGTATTGATTGTAGTGATTTTATCTCTATTATTATTTATTATAGGGCTGATGCTGGGTTATGGTATTCTGCATTCACCGCTTGATGTATTCAATCCGAAAACGTGGACACATATTTTGAAACTGACAGGAGCTGCTTAAATGGAGACGATAATGACATTTGATGAAATTAAGAAAGTGATTCCACATCGCTATCCGTTCTTATTGATTGACCGCATAGTAGAGCTGGAAGACGGCAAACGATGTGTCGGCTTGAAACAAGTCAGTGGCAATGAACCATTTTTTCAAGGACATTTTCCTGACTATGCTGTGATGCCGGGTGTGCTCATTGTAGAAGCGCTGGCTCAAGTAGGTGCCGTTGCTATGCTGCGTATGGAAGCTAATGAAGGTAAACTTGCGCTGTTTGCCGGAATTGACAAGTGTCGCTTCAAGAAACAAGTGACACCAGGAGATACACTGCTGCTTGAAGTAGAGATTGTCAAAATTAAGGGACCGATCGGCAAAGGAACAGCAAAAGCAACTGTAAACGGCGAACTCGCCTGCAGCTGTGAAATCACTTTCGCCATCACAGATAATTAATCATAGTAACGTGGCCTTCTAACAGGATTAGAGGGCCACGTTTTGGTTGATAGGGCGATTCTGACGAAAACATGGCTTTCTAACAGGATTAGAGGGCCACGTTTTGATTGATAGGGCGATTCTGACGAAAACATGGCTTTCTAACAGGATTAGAGGGCCACGTTTTGATTGATAGGGCGATTCTGACGAAAACATGGCTTTCTAACAGGATTAGAGGGCCACGTTTTGATTGATAGCGCGATTTTGACGAAAACATGGCCTTCAAACTGGATTAGAGGGCCACGTTTTGATTGATGGTGAGATTTTGACGAAAACATGGCCTTCAAACTGGATTAGAGGGCCACGTTTTGATTGATGGTGAGATTTTGACGAAAACATGGCTTTCTAACTAGTCCAACGATTCAATCTCGTCTTCTTTTTCTTTTAACTTTGGTTTAGAAACCATCATGCGGTTGAAGACCGTGATCAGTTCGCTGCCGCTCAGACCATCTTCTACTAATTGCTCCAGCAGTTGCTCTGCATATGCTTGCCTCAATGTATAAATATGACATTCAAAAATCACTGATATTTTATCTTCCAGCTGCATAATATTCTGGATCGTTGATTCAAATAGCGCGGGATCATTAGCTGTTCTCGTAATCACTACCCGTGTATCCAGAAGTGTGCCTGCTTTTTGATAGGCTTCCATCTTCTCGCGATGGATGTCGTCAATCAATATTTCAAGGAGCCATCCTGTCCCACTGTTCTCTTTATTGATAATGATGCCATCATGCAGCGTGTATTCATTAGTCGCTCCGTCTTCTACTATTTGAAACCGTACCGCCTTAAATGTTTTCATTCCCATCCCTCCACCTTCATTATAGATGACACGATTCTTTCATTCAAAATTATCATAACATGCATTTTTCCTGAAAATGCATCAATTTTGTGCATAACTTGATGAAATACCATCAGTTCATTAAATTATACGCACAATTAAGGACATTTCGCCATATTCTGCAATTTTTCAAAAGATATTCTTCCTATTATATTGGTGTTAGAAGGGAGGTGACATATGATAAACAAAGTTGTGCTTGTCGGACGACTGGCCAATGTGCCGAAATCCAATCAATCGAATCAGAAGACGGGTCATATTTGTGTAACGTTTCCGATTGCGATTGAACGAGGTTACAAACCAAAAGACGAAAATGCCCAGACTGTAGATTTTCTTCATTGCAAAGCCTTCAATAAAACCGCGACTAATATTCTTCAATACTGTAAAAAAGGGTCGACAGTATGCATTACTGGTCAGATTCACAGTAACAAATATTACAAAGCTGGAGAAGAAAAAGCGCAATATTTTACTGAGATTATTGTCGAGAACATTAAGTTTCTACCGAATTTCGGTGTTATCAAGACAGATGATGTGCTGCCACAGACACCGGATGAAATCTGGAACGAACTATCAGATGCTGAAAAGACACATGCCATCATCATGGCCAAAGAAGCGGCGGTGAAACAGTTTATCAGTGAACGGACAGATGAGCGTCTGAACACAGAACCTGTCAAAACAGAAGCGCATGCTGTCATCAGTGAAGAGCAGAGCAAAAAATTCATTGAACAGCTGGATAGTATCGAAGAAACTAGTGACCACCGTGACAAAGAAACAGTTTCCCCGGAAGAACCCGTCATTGCTTAACTGCACTCTCATTACTCACACCCACATATACCTCTTCAGTCGTGCTGTCTGAAGGGGTATTTATATTGATACCATTCTGTAATCATTACGTAATTTAAAGCGGTCACTTAACATATTGCTGTAACCACAGGTACGGAATTTCGTGTTAAAGTATTATCAGTATAAGAAACAAGGGTGGAGGCACACAATGAGAAAGATAGCAGTTATGGCAGGTGCAGTTATCGTATCGAGTATGATAACAATGCCACAGACAGAGGCCTGGTCAAATCGCGACACAAGAAGTGAGTCATTATGGGTGATTGCCGATAAATACGACACGACAATATCCAAAATGAAAAAAACACACAATGATAAATCGGAAGTCATTCAGAGCAATCAAACACTTGATCAATTACTGATGGACACACCCGCCTATCAGAAATGAGAATTATAAAAGGGATTTAACCAATAGATGAAAAAATGAGTATCAATCTCAGTATTGGTACTTTTTTCCTGTAACATTACAGACAGATAACGTCATATTTTGTGAATTTCATATAAAAATAGTGAAGAAACCGTATAGCCATTACTCATTCGACTGTTCAAACGTGTAAATAGGATAATTATTCCATTTGTAATGACGCTGTAATAAAAGGCGATATCTTTTATTTGTCTGTAACCTATGAAATATTTTTATCTGTTATATTATTAGCAGAGTTATAAAAGCCTAGGAGGAAAACAAAACTATGAAAAAATTATTAGCCGTTACAACAGCAGTAGCTGTTTCCGGATCTTTCGCTGCAACTGCAGATGCAGCAGAGCACACAGTAAAATCTGGTGATACTTTATGGGGAATCTCTAAAAGCTATGGTACATCAGTAGAAGCTATCAAAGCTGAGAATGGATTATCATCTAACCTGATCCTTCCTAACCAAGTATTAAAAGTAAATGAAGAAACTAAAACAGAATCTATAAAAACATATAAAATCGTATCTGGCGATACTTTAGGTAAAATCGCTAAAAAATTCGATGTAACAGTTGCACAATTGAAACAATGGAACAACTTATCATCTGATCTAATCATCGCTGGCAAAACATTGAATGTTCAACCAGTTCAATCAGTTCAAGCAGCACCAGCAGTTCAATCTGCACCTGCTACTGTAGCAGCGCCTAAAAAAGTTTACACTGCACCGAAAGCAGCTCCAGCGACTGAATACAAAGCGCCAGCACAGACAACTTACCAAGCACCAAAAACTACAACTTACCAAGCACCAAAAGCAGCACAAACAACTTATCAAGCACCAAAAGCTGTAACTCAAGCGCCAAAAGCAGCAACAACTCAAACATCTACAGCAGGAAGCGGCGCTAACTGGGCAGCACTTGCAGCTTGTGAATCAGGCGGTAGAGCAAATGTGGTCGATGCAACAGGAACTTACCATGGTTTATACCAATTTGATGTACAAACTTGGCACTCAGTAGGCGGATCAGGTGTACCATCACAAGCATCAGCAGCTGAACAAACAAAACGTGCTCAAATTTTATACAGCCAACGTGGTTCTCAACCATGGCCAGTATGTGGCGCACGCTTATAACAGCGCACAAGTCATCCTTCTTGGATGGCTTTTTTATTTGTGTTTTTATAGATAATTCGTTATCCTTAAAGTAATAAAATAACCTATTGACTGCTAGGGGTGCCTCATGGCTGAGATGACTTCGTCAAACCCTTGTACCTGATCTAGTTAATACTAGCGTAGGAAAGCATCCTTCTTATGAGGCCTTTTTCTGCGGAAATAGGTTTTTTTTAATTTTAAGGAGGAATTTCAATGTTTACAGATGACTTAAAGCAGCAGGCAGAACCTATTATTGAAGCGATTTACAATGATCCATTTATTCAAGGTGTCATTAAAGGAACCATCGACAAAGCAGCGGTCCGGCATTATTTAAAAGCTGATCACTTGTATTTGAATGAATTCGCCAAAATATACAGTCTGTTGATCGCTAAACTAGATGATCGTGAGGGTATTAACTTCCTGCTTGGTCAAATAGACTTTGTGATGAACGGGGAAATCGAGGCCCATTTAGTGATGGCAGATTACGTCGGAGAAGATTACCACACCATCATCAAAGACGGTGCGTGGTACCCGGCAAGCGATCACTATATTAAGCACATGTATTACAACGCCTACCGCTATGATGATGCCAGCTTCACGATCTGTGCGATGGCTCCGTGCCCTTACGTCTATCAGCAGCTGGCTCTGAAAATTACAGAGCATCATCATTTGACCGGTAATCCGCTGAAACCGTGGGTCGATTTCTATACGGTTCATATGGATGAGCTGTTGATGCATCTGGACCGCTGGGTCAATACATTTGCCGAACAGGCAACAGCCAAAGAGCGGGACATTCTTCGCCGTAATTTTCTCGAGAGCTGTATTCACGAAAGAAGATTCTTCAATATGGCAGCTGTGCAGGAGGAGTGGCTGTTATGATGAAGAGTGCATTATCAATAGCGGGAACCGACCCGTCAGGTGGTGCGGGGACAACGGTTGATCTTAAAGTATTTCAGTCGCGTCATGTGTACGGGATGAGTGTGGTGACGAGTATCGTCGCTCAAAATACGACAGGTGTCCAGCAAGTATTTGATCAGCCGCTGGACGTCATTGAAGCACAGCTGAAAAGTGTATACAGTGATATTATCCCTGATGCTGTCAAAACTGGAATGCTTGCGTCAAGTGACGTGATGGATGTGGTTCGACCGTATATATTGAACAACCGCATTCCTTATGTCATCGATCCTGTCATGGTCGCCAAAAGCGGTGATGATTTACTGGATGACGCCGGGAAAAGTGCCGTGCGTTATAAGCTGCTTGATGTAGCAACAGTTGCCACACCGAATCTACCAGAACTTGAGCGCATTTTGGAGATGACGATTGAAACGCGGGATGATATCGATCGTGCAGGACGACGTTTCATCAATGAAATCGGTTCGCAGGCAGTCGTCATTAAAGGCGGCCATATGGAAGGTGATGCAACTGATTATTTGTTCACTAAGCATGACTGTATCGTACTACCGGCCGAACGGACAGTTACCCGTCATACACATGGGACAGGGTGTACATTAAGTGCTGTGATTGCAGCAGAACTGGCAAAAGGTCGTTCGATTGAAGCAAGTGTGCGGACAGCAAAAGCCTATATTACAAGTGCCATTCAACATGCACCAGGTCTTGGTCACGGTAATGGCCCGGTCAACCATTTCAGTTATATGGAGGAAAGCAATCATGAGAATTAATGACGTAAGAAACGAGGCGCCGCTTGTCCTATGTATTACAAATGATGTCGTCAAGAACTTTACAGCTAACGGACTGCTTGCGCTAGGTGCAAGTCCGATAATGGCTGCTGATCCACAAGAACTGGATGAGTTGATACAGCACTGCGGCGCGGTACTGATCAATATCGGCACTCTGTCAGCAGCAGTGATACCGTCAATCGAAACAGCCATCCAATCAGCAAACCGTCATGCGGTGCCTGTCGTGCTGGATCCCGTCGCCTGCGGAGCTACAGCGTTCAGAAAGAACTTCTGTCTGAAACTGCTGCACCATTATGATATCAGTGTCATCCGCGGCAACGCATCAGAACTGCAGAGTCTGTTGTCAGCAGCTGAGATGAAAGGAACAGATAGTGATATGACTTTGAATACTTCAGCTATTGCCCGTGCAGCAGGACTGCATTTTAGTACAGCTGTTGTCGTGACAGGCCGGGAAGATGCAGTTTGTGTCGATGGACAAGTGATGAAGCTTACAAATGGCACACCGATGTTAACAAAAGTGACAGGTGGCGGCTGCTTATTAGGGGCAATTGTCAGCGCTTTTATATATAATGAAGTTAAACCGACATTGTCGATGCTGACAGAGGCGGTTAGCTGGTATAATATAGCAGCTGAACGCGCAGAACAGCTGGATAATGGGACTCTGCCCGGGCATTTTCAAATGAATCTGCTTGATATGCTGCAGGACACAGGAGAAAATGACATAGTAGAGAATATGCGAGCGGAAGAAGTGAAGTAAATGTTTGATCGACAAATGCTGCAACTCTATTTTATTTGCGGAACGAATGATGTTCCAGATGGTGACATTGAACGCGTGCTGACAGAAGCACTCAAAGCAGGTATTACGATGTTTCAGTTCAGAGAAAAAGGCGAAGGTGCGTTGACAGGTGAGGCGAAGAAACAGATGGCATTGACACTGAAAGAACTGTGTCAGTACTACCAGGTCCCGTTCATTATTAATGACGACTGGGAACTCGCTGTCCATATTGATGCAGACGGCGTACATCTCGGCCAGGATGATCAGGATGTTAAGGAGATCATCAATTATTTTCCGGACAAGATTATCGGATTATCAGTCAGTGACTTCCATGAATATGACCAGTCAGACCTTACGTATGTGGATTATATCGGTGTCGGTCCAGTCTATGAAACAAGCTCTAAAAGCGACGCAAAAAAACCAGGCGGTATCGAACTTATCCGCAAGATGCGCTTATACGATGAAGACATTCCGATTGTTGCCATCGGTGGTATTACAAATAAAAACTGCGAATTGATTTTAAAGGCAGGGGCTGATGGTGTATCGACGATTTCGTCCATCGCCAGAAGTCAAAATATTGAACAAGATGTGAAGGCATACTTGGATTATTATCAGAAAAACTGAGAATCGCTGTAGGAATAGTTTGATACAGTGCTGAAATATGATAAAATAACCTCTATGTGAAAGAATACTACGAGGTGAAGAAATGAAAAAAAAGGCACTACTGCCGTTATTATTCGGTATTATGATTTTTCTTGCAGGCTGTGATTACTCAAAAGAATCTAACCGAAATGGCTTTTTCTATGATACATTTGTTCTACCGCTTGACCACTTAATTCATTGGTTAGGTGCCAATATGGGACACAACTACGGTCTTGCGATCATCGTTATTACGTTAATTGTACGTCTGGCGTTGTTCCCGTTCATGATGAAAACTTATAAGAATCAAAGCATCATGAAAGAAAAAATGAACTTGATTCAGCCGCAGATGAAGGAAATCCAGGAGCGTGTCAAACGTGCACGTACGCAGGAAGAAAAAATGGCAGCCAATCAGGAAATGATGGCATTGTACAAAGACAATAACATCAATCCTTTGAATATGGGCTGTCTGCCGTTACTGATTCAGCTGCCGATCGTTACCGGATTATTCTACGTACTGAAATATCCGTCAACGGGCGGTATTACTGAATATCCTCACTTTTTATGGTTCGAGCTGACAAAGACTGACCTGTTGATGACGATTATTGCAGGTCTTGTCTATGCACTGCAGGCTTATGTCTCTATGCAGAATATCCCTGATGAGCAAAAAGCTCAAATGCGGATCATGATGTTCATTTCACCGATCATGATCGTGTGGATGTCATTCATCTCACCTGCAGCATTGCCGTTATATTGGGCTGTCGGTGGATTGTTCCTCGTATTCCAGACTTGGTTAGGGAATAAGTTTTATAAAACTAAAGTTCATGAAGAGATGAAACCATTAGTGGAAGCACATGAACAGAATCAAGCAAAAGCTGTGAAAAATACAACAGTCGCAGCTAAAAAGAAGAAAAAGAAATAATTTTAAACGACCTTCAAACTGAGTTTGAAGGTCGTTTCTTAGTTGACAGGACGTTGAGATGAGTGCCATTCCTGCTTGAAGCGGTGAATGAAATCTTCCATGTACTGCGTGCGTTCTTCAGCAAGATGTCTGCCTGTCTCAGTGTTCATTAAGTCTTTCAGCTTAAACAGCTTCTCATAGAAATGATTGATCGCCGTTGACGGTTCCCGGTAATTGACCTTGGACAACTCTCTCGGCGGAATATCAGGGTCATACATCGTATCTTTGAATGCACCGGCATACATAAATGTCCGTGCAATTCCGATGGCGCCGAGAGCATCGAGGCGGTCAGCATCTTGAACGACTTTTCCTTCCAGTGATTTCAGCTTACCGGCATTAACACCACCTTTGAAGCTGATATAGCGCAGTATATGACTGATGTCGTCACGGCTCTGCTGCTCAAGCTGGATACTGTCAAAAAATGCTTCCAGGCCCTGCCACGCGGTCACTGGATCAACGAGTTTGTCATCGACGGTATCATGAAGCAGAGCAGCCATTTCAACAATGAATAAATCAGCCTGTTCTTCTGAGGCGATAGCCAGTGCCATCCGGCGGACACGTTCAATATGACTGAAGTCGTGACCGGATGAATCACTCCCGTTAATCGTTTTGACATAGGCTTCAGTCGCTTGGATGATAGATGACATTAAAAAAATCCTTTCTCAAATAGTTTACTTTATCAGCTGTCAGGAATATAATAAGCATTAAAAATATCTGAATATTCTAATAAATAGGAGTGATCATGATACTGACCACTTACACGTATCAATTGACACCTCACCAGAAGTTGGCCGCATTCAGCTTTTTAGCAGTTCATACTGTGTTCTTTCTGAACATCGCCTGTGATTTTATATTTTTCCATATTTAAAGTATCGGTGAGATCAAACGCGCAAAACCTTCTTTGAATTTGATCCATGTCGTGCGCTGACTGTAGATTTCTTCAGTCAGCTCACTCGATACTTTGACATCTTCTTCGAATGTCTTTCTTACTTTTACAGCCATTTCGTGATTATACATAAACGCATTCACTTCAAAGTTCAAGTCAAAACTTCTGACATCCATATTTGCTGTGCCGACACTTGCTACTTCGTCATCGATGACAATAGTCTTGGCATGTAGAAAGCCATTCTCATAAATAAATACTTTGGCACCTGTGTTCAGCAGTTCTGCCACATTGGAATAAGTAGCCCAGTAGACGAATGGATGGTCGGGTTTATTTGGGATCATAATGTTGACATTGACTCCTGAGAGTGCCGCGACTTTCAGAGAGTCGAGGAACGACTCGTCCGGTATGAAATAAGGGGTCTGTATATAGATTGATTTTTTGGCGTCGGCAATCATTTTCAAGTAACCGTATTTAATCTGCTGCCACTTATCATCCGGCCCGCTGGAAGCGATCTGTATGCCGACGCCGCCATTACTTTTGACGTCGGGGAAGTATTCAGGTTTATTGGTCATGTAGTTACGGTTGGACTGCGAATTCCAGTCCAGCATGAACCTGAGCTGCAGCGCATTGACGGCATCTCCTTCAATACGGAGGTGCGTATCGCGCCAATAACCGAAGCGTTTATTTAACCCCAGATATTCATCGCCGACATTGAACCCGCCGACATAGCCGATATGTCCGTCGATGACTACGATCTTTCTGTGGTTTCTGTTGTTCAATCTGAAATTAATCAGCGGCAGAATGGATGGAAAGAACGCTTCAACTTGTCCACCGAGCTTCTTGAATTGTTTGAACTTAGACAGTGTCAGTGTTCTTGAGCCCATGTCATCATACAATATTTTCACTTCTATGCCTTCTTTGAGCTTCTGTTCAAGAGCATCGATGATTTCGAGGCCGATTCCATCTTTCTTAAAGATATAGTATTGAAAGTGAACGTGATGCTTCGCTTCCAGAATGTCTTTGATCAGACGGTCAAATTTTTTGCGTCCGTCAGTGAACACATCTACTTTGTTGTCAGTCGTCAAAAAAGCCGGCTGATTGATCAGCATCATCCTGATCATATCTTTGTGCTGCTCAATTTCTGCTGTCGGTTCATGCAGTAGATTTCTATCGAGGGCTGTAATCTGTTCATTGATGATCGTTTCAAGAGCCACCTTGTCTTCTTCATCAAGTCTGAATAACTTTTGGCGCTGAATCTGGCGGCCGAACAGCAAGTAGAGAATGAAGCCGGCAATCGGCAGAAAGAACAGCACAAGCAGCCATGCCCACGTAGAACTCGCCGCTCTATGCTCCAGAAAGATTAAGATGAAGGCAAGAAATATATTAAAGATAAAAGCAATGAATAACAGCGTTGAGAAGATTTGAGGAAATTCCTGCGTCACGTAATCTATCATAGTCATCTCTCCTTTTTGTTAGTGTCAATTATACATGACAATTCATTATTTTGAGCATTTTAATCCATTCACCTAATCCATTTACTTAATGAACATTATTTTTTCGAAAAATTTACACAAATAGGTCCATAGTCTTATAGATAATGAGCAATAATTTGGGTAGAATATAATTATTAAAGAGACAGGAGAGATTATTATGCCGAATACACAGGACAAAATGAAGAACGTTGTGAATCTCTTATCTACGCTCGGAGTTAATATTTCAAAAACTAAGTCTAGATTAGAAGTAATGCGCACGCTGCCACATGTCGCACCTGCCAAACTGAAATAAAAATAGCCAAATAAAACAGCTGACTCCTTTGAGAATTACTCGTGGAAGCCAGCTTTTTTTATTGTGGATGCGTATTATGATAGTAGATGCTCAGTGCAATACCGATACCTGCCATCGCTGCCCATAACGCACTGCCGCCATAACTGATGAATGGAAGCGGGATACCTGTGATGGGCACTAATTGAATCGTCATACCGATGTTCTGAAAAACATGGAACACCAGCATGCTCAGAAAGCTGATAAGAAAAATAGCACTGAATGGATGGTCAGCGTGCTGAGCGAGTTTGATGAGATGAGTGAACAATGCAAGAAATAATACTAAGACGACAATGGCTCCGATAAATCCGAACTCCTCACCAATGACTGAGAAAATGAAATCCGTATGATTCTCAGGAATATAGACTTCACCATTTTTAAATCCTTTGCCGAACAGGCCGCCTGAGCCGATAGCTTTTAACGATTCCATCAAGTGGAAGCCGTCTCCTTCACTATAAGCACCAGGGTCAAGCCATGAATGGATTCGACCGAGCTGATACGTCTGTATGCCGAGTACTTTTTCGACCCAGTCAGGACGATAAATAATCCCTGCGATCAATGTCGTTCCGACTGCTGCGACACCGATTAAAAAAGGGGCAAGAATACGCCAGCTGACGCCTGACACAACGACTGTTCCTAAGATGATCGCGAGCAGAACAAGAGTGGTTCCTAAGTCATTCTGCAGTAGAATGAGTCCCATCGGTAAAATCGAGACTGCAAAGATTTTGACGAGCAGCATCGCATCTGACTGGATGGTTTTATTGAATGTAAAGCGGTTATGCCGGTAGATGACATTCGCTAATGCGAGCATGAGGATAATCTTCATGAACTCAGAGGGCTGCAGGCTGATAGGGCCGACTCTGTACCAGCTCTTCGCCCCGTTGATGATCGGTGTAAATGATGATTCCGGCAGTACGTACAGGCCGAACAGCGCCAGATTACCCGCCAGATAAATCGGCCATACCCATTTTCTTAAAGTGTGCGGACTGATGAACATCAATGTCAATGCAATAATGAAGCCGAGGACATAATAAAAGCCCTGTCGTTCAGCAAAGTTTGTCTGATACTGCTGACCTGCCATCGCCGACATAATGACTGTCATACTCACAGTGCCAAGCATGATGAGCAGTATTAACAGCCACCAGTCTATCTTCTCAAGCCAGTTACGTTTGCGTGTTGAGACCATGAATAGCTCCTTACTATAGATAATGGTTATATTATACCTTATGAGATATGAAGTTTGAAATGCAGTTATGATAAAATAATGCATCACAACTTTTATCGTGATAATATTACTATATTAACATGTTGGAGGAAGATTATGTCTAAAGAAAATATTTGTCTTGTTTACGGCGGTAAAAGTGCTGAACATGACGTTTCTATATTAACTGCTCAATCTGTCATCAATGCGATGGACAAAGAAAAATATGCGATTGATATCATCTATATTACTAACGATGGTGAATGGATTAAAGGCGACCCCGTAACAGCAGATGTTGAAGATGCGGAATCGCTTCGTCTGACAAAAGCTGCTGACGCGCCGATCACTCATTTACTCCGTCAATCGGTGGACGGTGGAACATATGATGCGATTTTCCCGCTGCTTCATGGACCTAACGGTGAGGATGGAACGATTCAAGGTTTATTTGAAGTGCTGGACCTCCCTTATGTAGGTAACGGTGTACTTGCAGCTTCTAGTTCAATGGATAAGCTCGTAATGAAGCAGTTGTTTGCGAACCGAGGGCTGCCTCAGCTGCCATACGTCAGCTTCCTGCGCAGCGAGTTTGAAACATATCGCAGCAACATCATTGAACTCGTCAACACAAAATTACAATATCCGGTGTTCGTCAAGCCGGCGAATCTCGGTTCGTCAGTCGGCATCTCTAAATGTACGAACAAGGAAGAGCTGGTACAAGGTATTGAAGAAGCCCTTCAGTTCGACCGTAAGTTAGTCGTGGAACAAGGGATTGAAGCACGCGAAATCGAAGTTGCCGTACTTGGCAACGACCATCCTGAGACGACTTTGCCGGGAGAAGTGGTCAAAGACGTCAGCTTCTATGACTACAAAGCAAAATATCAGGACGGCAAAGTTAAGCTCCAGATTCCTGCTGACCTGCCGGATGATGTAGCAGAGACGCTGCGCAACATGGCGGTCGAAGCATTCAAAGCGACGGACTGTTCAGGACTCGTACGCGCAGACTTTTTTGTGACAGAAGATCATACGATCTATATCAATGAGACGAACGCAATGCCGGGCTTCACGAAGTTCAGCATGTATCCATTGTTATGGCAGAATATGGGGATGTCATACAGCGACCTGATCACTCGATTGATTGAGCTCGCTAAAGAACGCTATGCAGACAAGAAAAAAATCAAATATAAAATGGACTGACTTATATGATTAAACGTAAATTATCAGCAATTGCAGAGATGGCCGGCGGTTCGGTCGATCAACAGTTCGGCGCTCTTGAAATAGCAGGCGTCGCCATTGATTCAAGAAAGATAGCAGACGGCGTATTGTTCGTCCCTTTTAAAGGAGAGCATACGGACGGTCACCGGTTTGTAGAACAGGCGATAAAGAGCGGTGCAGCTGCGAGCTTCTGGCAGCGTGATGTTGAAGAGCCGCCTGCCGGTCTTCCGCTCATCTTCGTCGATGACTGCCAACAAGCACTGCAGCAATTAAGTTCCTGCTACCTTCAACAAGTGAACCCGAAAGTCATCGGTATTACAGGTTCAAACGGCAAGACGACGACTAAAGATATGGTCAGTACGGTATTATCACAAGACTTCAAAGTCAAGAAAACAATCGGCAACTACAATAATGAAATCGGCCTGCCGTTAACCATCTGTCAGTTAGATGATGATACTGAAGTGTCCATTCTTGAAATGGGAATGTCCGGGTTCCGTGAAATCGCCTTGTTGTCCACCATTGCACGACCTGATGTTGCGGTCATTACTAATATCGGAGAGAGCCATATGCGGGACTTAGGGTCACGTGAAGGCATCGCTAAGGCGAAGTTTGAGATTACTGAAGGGCTTAATGGGTTGTTCATCTACGACGGTGATGAGCCGCTGTTGAAGCCGCACGCAGAACATTATGACGGTGACAAAGCGTCGCTCGGCTTAAATGACGATAATATGCATCAGATCACATCAGTTAATATGACCGACGGCAGCATTCATTTCAAGGTGACACCGGGTGAGACGGTGTTCACAGTGCCGATGCTTGGCATTCATAATGCCCGCAATGCTGCTATCGCAATCGTCATCGGCCGTTATTTCGGTCTGACTGACGACAGAATCAATGCTAATCTGCAGCATCTTGAAATGACCGGTATGCGGATGGAACAAATCAACGGGCCGCATGGTAGTCTGCTCATCAATGATGCTTATAACGCGAGTCCGACCAGCATGAAAGCAGCGATTGATACAGTGGAGAACATGACGGGTGACAAATATATCGTGTTAAGTGATGTTCTTGAACTCGGGCCGGATGAAGAAGCGTATCACCGAGAAGTCGGCAAGTATTTTGAAGGCAGACATATGACTGTACTGACGGTAGGCAGTGCCGCCAAATATATTCATGAAGAAGCGGCAGCATTCACTGAAGCGCATCATTTTGAAGACAAAGCAGCGATTGCCGACTATTTAAAACCACGATTGCACAAAGGCGTGTCCGTGCTCTTTAAGGCAAGCCGCGGGATGGAACTTGAAACAATCATTGAAAATATTTTACAATAAATTTGTAAGCGTATACGAACGTTAGCTGTCCACTGATGGGCAGCTTTTTTTTGTTGCTGGAACGCAATAAACAAAGCTCGGTCATTTGCTATTCACTCGTACAGATGGTAGTATAGAGAAGTTAACGCGTGAGCATAGTGAAAAATCACACATAAATGTTTAGTAACAAGCGAATAAAAGGAGAAAATAATTTTGCAAAAATTTAGAGAATTAGGTATCAGCGAACCTACCATCAATGCGCTGGAAAAACTAGGATTTACAGATCCTACACCTATCCAGTTGGATAGTATTCCCCACACAATGGCGGGTAGAGACGTACTTGGTCAAGCACAGACAGGTACAGGTAAAACAGGTGCATTTGGTATTCCGCTGATCGAGAAAGTAAAGAACAATGAAGGGATTCAAAGTTTAATCCTTGCACCGACTCGTGAACTTGCTGTCCAAGTAGCTGACCAGCTAAAAGCATTTGGCCGTGGACAAGGGATTCAAGTCGTGACGATTTTCGGTGGGATGCCGATTGACCGTCAAATCAGAGAATTAAAGAAAAAACCTCAGATTGTTGTCGGAACACCAGGACGTGTTATCGACCACTTGAACCGTCGCACATTGAAGACTGACCAGATCAACACATTGATTCTTGATGAAGCAGATGAAATGATGAACATGGGCTTCATTGATGATATGCGTTTCATCATGGACAAATTACCTAAAGAAAACCGTCAGACTTTATTGTTCTCAGCAACAATGCCTAAAGCGATTCAAGAACTTATTCAGAAGTTCATGAAAGATCCGGTCGTTGTTAAAACAATGACGAACACAGATTCTGATCCACAGATTGATGAGTATTACACAATCATCAAAGAACTTGAGAAATTTGATACATTCACAAGCTTCCTTGATGTTCACAGCCCTGACCTTGCGATTGTCTTCGGTCGTACGAAACGTCGTGTGGACGAATTGACAAGCGCGTTAATTTCAAAAGGTTACCGTGCAGAAGGACTTCACGGTGATATCACACAGGCGAAACGTCTTGAAGTGCTCAAAAAATTCAAGAACGATGCCATCGATATTCTTGTCGCAACAGATGTTGCGGCACGTGGACTTGATATTTCAGGTGTTTCACACGTCTATAACTTCGATATTCCACAGGATGTTGAGAGTTATACACACCGTATCGGACGTACAGGCCGTGCCGGTAAACATGGTATGGCGATTTCATTCGTCAACCCGATTGAAATGGATTATATCCGTCAGATTGAAAAACAGAAAAATCGCACGATGAAAGCTCTTCGTCCACCAACACCTGGTGAAGTCATGAAAGCTCGTGAAAGCGAAGTTAAGAAAAAAGTGGCTGAATGGGTAGCAAAACCTTCTGAAGAACGGGTTCAATCAATCGCTGCGAATTTAGTTGAAGAATATGGTGACGTTAAACTGGTTACTGCATTGCTTCAAGAATTAATCCAGTCAAACAATGACGTGGACGTTCAGTTGACATTCGAAAAACCACTTGGCCGTAAAGGTGGAAAATCATCTTACGGACGTCGCGGTAATAATTCAGGTGGCAGCCGCAACTTCAAATCAGGGCAGAAACGCCGTGACAGTAAGGATAGCGGTCGTCGTAAGTCTTATGACCGTGGTGCGGGCTCAAGTAAACCTAAAACATTCAAAGGCCGTACATTTGCGGACCACAAAAAATAGTCTCATTTCAAAAAGTTAAATGCCGATAACAGGCGTTTAACTTTTTTATTTTTGTTATAATTTAACTTAAGGAGGGATGACATGCGATCAATTCAAGAAATGCGTAAAGAACCAGTCACTGTTATTGAGCTTAAACGCTGCCATTATTTAATGTATATGCTTCTGCTCTATATACCAGTAGTGGCGATGCATTATTTTATTAATCATTACGACTGGACGTTATGGCTCTTAGCACTGTATGCGATACCGCTGTTCGGCATGCTGTTCATGCTGCTCGCACCTGGCGTTCGTTATCGGCATACGGCATTCTATATTCATCCGTTGATGATAGAAACGATGCGCGGTCTCTATTATCACAAGCGCACTGTAACACCGCTTGACCGTATCCAGCATGTGAAGATCACACAGGGGCCGATTGCCTCAAGATTCGGGCTTGCCAAAGTGACGTTGGTAACCAGTGGTGATCAGCTGAATCTTCCGTATGTGTCGACTGCTGAAGCAGAACGGCTCGCCCGCCTCATCATTGAACGCATAAAAGAGGTGACGGCCTATGTCTGAGCCTCAAAAACTGCATGTAGTCACTTATTTATCCAAAACAGTGAAAGCCATCAAAGATAATTTGTTTACGATAGCGATTGCCTTATTTCTTTCATTCAGAGATGGCTTTGATTTTACGAACTGGTGGCAGCTGACATTTCCTCTTGTGCTGCTGTTATTAACTGTCGTTTCTATTTTGACAGCGGTCATAGAAACTATTAAAACGACTTACTGGATTGAAGACGACAAGCTGGTCATGAGGAATGGTGTGTTTAAGACGACAGTCAAAGAACTCTATATTTCGCGGATTCAGTCTATTGAAGTGACGAAGACCATCGTCAATCAAATATTCGGTGGTGTTGTCCTTGATGTCAAGACGCCGGGTGACGGCATTAAGCTGGATAGTATAGCAGAAACGTCGGCACATGCACTCACTGATTATCTGGAGTCACGTAAACAGACGTTATTGACTGATGACAACGACATGGAACAGGAGGAGAGAGTTACACCTTCTTTCCGCGAAGTCTATGCATTGAAATTAAAAGACATCATGTTAATGAGTGTGACGAGTGGAGCGATGGGGACCGTTCTTGCGGTCAGTTTCGGTCTCTATACACAGCTGGATGAAGTATTTGACTTAAGCGGCCGTATAGAGCCGATTGAACAGCTGGTTGCAGAGAGTTTAGTATGGCTGATCGGTGGTATTATAATGATTCTTATCATCAGCTATCTCATCGGTATCATCATTACTGCGCTGAAATATTATAACTACCAGCTGACTTATGATGGTGAACGTCTGAAAATCACACACGGTCTATTTGAGCGTAAGGAAAAACTAGTAGTCGTCGAGCAAATTCAGGCCGTGACGGAAGAGAAGTCGTTCTTAAGACAGTTGTTCGGATATACATCGTTCAAAGCAACGATTACGAGCGACGCAAAAGATAGGGAAGAACTGCTTGGCACGGTTGAAATTCTGCCGTTTATTAAACGAGATGAAGGACTGGAAGTCATGCGTCATCTCGTGCCGGATTACCGTTACGAAGAAGTGAACAGAATCATTCCGAAGCGTTCATTCAGACGTTATGTCCAGTTCTACTGGTTGTTCATCATCGCACTGACAGCTGTCGTTCAATACTATTGGTTTGATAAGTCGTGGATCATTGGACTGATTCTTATAGTCATAACTGGATTATCTGCCTGGATGCGCTGCCGGTTCTCCGGCTATAGAATCGATGATAATCAGATTACAATACGCAGTGTCGGGCTGTTGACCAGTAAAACAGCGCTGATTAAAGAAGACAAGCTGATCGCAGTTAATATTCGGGACAATGTCTTCCTTGAAAAGGCGCGGCTGGCGACTGTTGAAGTGAAACATTCAGCAGGTGCGCTCAATGCATCGAATACGCTGAAGATAGTGGACTTTAATGATGCGGCCCGTATTTACGCTTGGTTCATGCATCAGGAAGGAGCGGAATATGAAACACGTTAATCCTTCAGCAGTCCGTGTGTGGCAGATCACTAATAGTATCGCTGCCTCAATCGTACTGCTTGTGACGACCGGCATATGGCTGCTTAAATATTTTTACTTCGACTGGATTCCGATGTGGGTCATCTATATTCTGCTCGTAGAAGTAGCCGTTCAGGTCATCTGGTTTGTCCTCATTGAACCTGTCATCACCTATAGGAAGTACCGTTATGACATCAAGGACGACGAACTGATTATTCAGCAAGGTGTTTTTATCAACAAGACATCAATCATTCCGTTCACCCGGATTCAAAATGTCGAAACGACAGTCGGCCCGATTATGAAGCGCTACGGGCTGAAGACCGTGGATATTACGACAGCGGGCGGCGGCGCTTCTATTCATTTGATTGATGACGATGAAGCAGAACAGATTAAACATGATATTGCGCAGGTAGTCAAGCGTCTTGAGAGGAGAAGATGGCAATGATAGCAGGGATCGGAACAGATGTTATAGAAATTGAGCGTATCAGAAACTTGATGAGCGAGAAATTCATCAAGCGGATACTGCATCCTGAAGAGATCGAGCTCTTAAAAGACATGTCACATGACGACCGCCGGGTGAGTTTCACGGCTGGTAGATTTGCGGTGAAAGAAGCCTATTCAAAAGCCTATGGAACAGGTATCGGCAGCAAGTTCCGCTTCAATGAAATCTGCTGTTTGAACGATGAGAAAGGTAAACCTTATATTGATGATGACCACTACAAAGTGCATGTGACCATCGCCCACTCAGCAAGCGTCGCAACAGCATTCGTCGTACTGGAAAAACTATGAGTCCGAGTTATTTTCTCTTAGTTGATAAACTATGTTAAAATCTATGTAATTCAATTTGAGGTGAGGACATGACCACAAAATATTATCGACCCAGTTATATCAATGTTGATCTAGATGCTATCGCTCAAAACTTCAAAGCAGTACAGCGGCTGCATCCTAATAAAACCGTTATGGCTGTCGTCAAAGCCAATGCTTATGGGATGGGTGCTGTACAAGTGGCTGGCCATCTGATGGAACAGGGCGCGGAGTTTTTTGCGGTGGCCACGCTCGACGAAGCGATTGAGCTGAGAATGCATGGCATTAAAGCCAAAATTCTGATCATGGGCATCATTGAACCGAAAGATATCAGCAAAGCAGTGCGTCACCGGGTAGCATTGACTGTTCCAGGACAAGACTGGCTTGATGAGGCACTGTCATCTTTAGAAGATGGCAATGATAAGCCGCTTTGGCTGCACGTGAAGATTGATACCGGCATGAACCGGATTGGTATTCATACAGCGGCTGAATACCGCGACGTCGTTGCAGCGATTAAACAGCATCCACAATTAGTATTTGAAGGCGTGTTCACACATTTCAGCTGTGCAGATATAGACAGTTCGGCGACCGCTAAGGCGTATGACCAATTCATGACGATGGTGAAGATGACAGATGAGCCGCCTTTTATTCACTGTCAGAATTCTGCTGCTGCACTGCGCTATGATATGTCAGAATGCAGTGCGATCCGCTTCGGAATTAGTCTGTACGGCTATTATCCATCGCCATTCATCAAAGAAAAGACACCTCTGAAGCTTCAACCGGCCATGCAGCTCGTGAGTACTGTGAGTTTTGTCAAACAGCTGTCCGCAGGAGAAAGTGTCGGCTACGGAGGCGTTTATACAGCGCAGGATGACGAGACGATTGCGACGTTACCGATCGGCTATGGTGATGGTTTTCTGCGTAGTATGGAAGGCTATACAATCAATATTAACGGATCAGACTGCCCGATTGTCGGCCGTATCTGCATGGATCAGTTGATGGCAGTTGTACCGCCGGGCATCAAAGTCGGTGACAAGGCGATATTGATTGACCACCATAGTGATGGCCAGTCTATGGAACGCGCTGCTGCCCAACAGCAGACCATCAGCTATGAAGTGATGTGTAACCTCAGCAGAAGGCTTCCGAGAATTTATCACACGAATGGCTCGCAAGTTGTTTATAATGAATTACTCAAATAAATATAGTTTTTATGATATTCATTTGATATGATTATGTTAATTCGTTGTTTGAATGGAGGATAATCATGAAGAAGTTTGAACAATTATTGGCAGAAGGATATCAATCAATGGCTGAACTGAACTTGATGATTTCTTATGAGCAATTTGCACTGGAATGTGAGGCAAGCGAACAGAGTGATCGCTGCTGCGCTTCTGAAGATGGTGAATAAATGAAACGCGGTGATGTTTATTTAGCAGATTTATCGCCTGTCAAAGGATCGGAGCAGGGTGGCAAGAGACCAGTTGTCATTATACAGAATGACGTCGGTAATAAGTTCAGTCCAACCGTGATTGTTGCGGCTATAACTGCAAAGATAAATAAAGCGCGAATCCCGACTCATGTTGAGATTGGTGGAACCAACCATCAATTAGATAAAGACTCAGTCATTCTACTTGAGCAGATCAGAACAATCGATAAGAACAGATTGATAGATAAGCTCACTGTGCTGTCAGCTGAGAAAATGGGTGAAGTTGATCATGCGCTGGAAATCAGTCTTGGACTGCAGGGTCATGATCAAGAATAATGGTGTCATGTTAAATGTCTGAGACTTTAGGAGACTAAAGTCTTTTTCATTGGAATGAGTTAGGGGGTACTAAATGAATCATATAGATACGCTCGTAGAGAAGTACAATATTATTTTTGATAAATATATTGCTTCGAAGAACGAAAAAGATCTGGATGGTCTTCAGGATTTGAGCTTTGAAGCCATCGAGAACGACGTTTCTCCGGAAGAAATCGTGTCACTGCACAAAGATTTGATGCTGGAGAAAGAACTGACTGCTGAAGAAGCGAAGTACTCTATGGACGTACTGCTTGAAATGATTATAGGGTTTGGTTTTTCTTACCGTGATTACAAAGCACTTGTCCGCAAGATGGAAGCGCATGACAAAGAGATGGATGTCGCTGTCAGTCTGCAGTCAATGATGCTGAAGACATCGATTCCTAAGCTTGACAGCATTGAAATCGGAGCGATCAGTGTGCCGGCTCAGCGGGTTAACGGGGATTACTTCAACTTGATTGACCATAGAGATGGTACGATGAGTTTCGCTGTGGCCGACGTCATTGGCAAGGGAATTCCTGCAGCGCTTGCGATGAGCATGATCAAGTTCGGTATGGATTCCTATGGTCATTCGCAATTGCCGAGTGACGGCTTGAAACGACTGAACCGCGTCGTTGAGAAGAATGTCAATCAAAATATGTTTGTCACCATGTTCTACGGACTATACGAAGAAGTAAATAGTAAGTTTTATTACAGTTCCGCGGGCCATGAACCAGGCTATATTTATCGTGACAACAGTGATACATTTCAGGAATTGTCGGCACGAGGCATCGTCCTCGGAATCAATCCTTCAACGCGCTATGATCAGGAAGAACATCAGCTGGAGATAGGTGATATGATCATCGTCTTTACGGATGGATTTTCTGAAATACGAAGATTGAACGGAGAATTTGTCAGCACAGAAGAACTGCTTGAGATCATCCGTGAATACAAACATCTGCATCCACAGGATATTGTGCAGGTGGTTTATGAAGAACTGCTGAAACAGCAGGATCCGAAAAAACGGGATGATTTAACGATACTTATCATTAAGAAGATTCAATAACTGTTATAAGTTTATAACAAAGTCTGCCGGGTATAACAAATAGATTATAGAAACTGCAAAGTTAATTAGGAGTGTATAAGATGAACTTGACTATTGAGACAACTGAACATGAAACCTACTATAATATAAATGTAGCAGGGGAACTAGACGTATATACAGCACCTGAACTACTAGAAGTACTGCAGCCGCTTCGCCAAAAGGGCACACATGATATCCATCTTAACATTGAAAACGTCAGCTATATGGATTCTACAGGGTTAGGATTATTTGTAGGGACTCTCAAAGAATTAAACAAACATGACCATGAGCTATTTGTTCTTGGTGCTAACAGCCGTATTGAGCGTCTGTTTGACATTACCGGTCTAAAAGAGTTGATGCATGTGAACGATGGAACGGGGGTTGAGTGATGTCAAATTATGATTATGTTGAAATGCACTTTCCGGCATCAGCTGAGTATGTAGGTTTAGTCCGCTTGACATTATCAGGTATTTTGAGCAGAATCGGGGCTTCTTATGATGACATCGAAGACTCAAAAATTGCGGTTTCTGAAGCAGTGACTAATGCAGTGAAACACGCGTATCAAGATGAAGTGAAAGGTGATGTACTAGTAGGTTACGTCATTTTTGAAGACAAAGTAGAAGTCATTGTGTCTGATTCAGGGCAGAGCTTTGATTATGAGAAGGCTAAGGCAGAACTGGGACCATATAATGAAGATGAAAATGTCGACTTTATTCGTGAAGGTGGCTTAGGCTTGTTCTTGATTGAATCTTTAATGGATGAGGTCAATATTAAAAAAGATGCAGGTGTAACAATCAGTATGACGAAGTACATCGCAGGGGAGCAGGTGCAACCTGATGGCGAAAGACTTAGCAGGCTATAATAATGTAACGCCAGAAGAAATCAATGCCTGGATTAAATTGTATCAAGAAACTCAGGATGAAATGGCTCAGACTACTTTGGTGGAGCATTATCAGAAGCTCGTTGAGTCACTGGCTTACCGCTATTCAAAAGGGCAGAGTCATCACGAGGATCTTGTGCAGGTCGGTATGGTCGGACTTCTCGGTGCTATTAATCGGTTTGATGTATCGTTTGAACGGAAGTTCGAAGCCTTTCTTGTGCCGACAGTCATCGGTGAGATCAAACGCTACTTACGCGACAAGACATGGAGTGTCCATGTGCCGAGACGTATTAAAGAAATCGGCCCTAAAATTAAAAAAGCAACAGATGAACTGACAAATTCATTGGGACGTTCACCGAAAATCTCTGAAATCGCAGCCTTTCTGGAAGTCACTGAAGAAGAAGTGCTGGAAGCGATGGAAATGGGACAGAGCTATAATGCGTTAAGTGTCGATCATTCAATCGAAGCGGACAAAGATGGCTCTACGGTCACTCTTCTTGATGTCATGGGCAGACAGGAAGAAGGCTATGAACTGACTGAGAAACGAATGATTCTTGAGAAGATCATCCCTATTCTATCAGATAGAGAACGTGAAATTATTCAATGTACCTTTATCGAAGGCTTAAGCCAGAAAGAAACAGGTGAAAAAGTCGGCTTGAGTCAGATGCATGTGTCACGGCTGCAGCGCACAGCCATTAAAAAATTGCGCGATGCAGTTCAGACGAGCGAATAAATTCAGCATGTGTCGATGAGACACATGCTTTTTATGTTACACTCGTTATGAATCAAGGAGGTCATTATGGAACAGCATATTATTAAACTGATCATCGACAAACTGTCCTTCAAAGAGGAACAGATCAAAGCAGTGCTGGCACTGCTGGAAGAGAAGAATACAGTGCCCTTTATCGC
>CAACWY010000085.1_pt1 | contig 62018 bp, 69 predicted proteins | sample 2275801 | NCBI WGS metagenome assembly CAACWY01 (sample SAMEA5312475, study PRJEB27640) | indoor metagenome | biome: indoor environment; feature: uncontrolled; material: tiles wood | place: Germany | collected 2014-07-07 | reverse complement strand
TACGGCGGAACGAGTGGTTTAGTGACGATAGAGGATATTATCGAGGAGCTGGTCGGTGAAATAAGAGATGAATTTGATGAAGAAGAGGAAGAGAAGATTGTTAAGATAGGGGAAGACCATTATCAGATTCATTCAAGTGTATTAATCAGTGATGTAGAGAAAATGCTTGGAATTACGTTCGACATTGATAATGTCGATACGATAGGCGGCTGGATGTTATCATTCATTGACAGAGAAGCAGATCATATTTTTTATGAAGGCTATCTGTTCAGTGGTCTGGAGAAGAACGGTAGTCATATCGAGAAAATCGAAGTGACAAAGTCTGAATATATTGAAGCAGATCAATAGTCATAAAAGACAGTATTTTTGAAATATCACCTATCATTCTTTACTATGAAGAGAGAACTATTATAGGAGGTAGATCATGAATACATTAATTATTGGCGCAAACGGACAAGTAGGAAGAATATTGGTTGAGAAAATGAGCAAGCAGCAAAGTGTCACACCGATTGCCGTGATTCGTAAACCTGAACAGAAAAATTTCTTTGATGATTTGGGAGTAGAGACGCGTTTAATCGATCTGGAAGATGATATTCCAGCGATTGAAAAAGCAATGGACGGTATTGATGCTGTGGTATTTACAGCAGGATCTGGCGGTAGTACAGGTGCTGATAAGACGATGCTGATTGATCTGGACGGAGCGGTCAAGTCAATCGAAGCAGCTCGCAATCAAGGAATTAAACGATTTGTGATGGTAAGCTCATTTGACACATCACGAGCAGCAATCCAGGAAGCGGATAGTGATTTCAGACCTTATGTTGCGGCTAAGCACTATGCAGACAATGTGCTGAGAGCCTCTGATCTGGATTATACGATAGTCCATCCAGGTATTCTCAAGAGCGAAGCAGGCAGTGGCAAAGTGACAGTGAAAGAGACATTGGATGTAGCAGAAGTTGCACGTGAAAACATTGCAGAAGTATTGCTGAATGTCTTATTGAACGACAATACTATCGGCAAAGAATTCCAAGTAGTAAATGGTCATACAGATGTAGCAGAAGCTATTAAAAATATATAGTACGGCTGATTATAAACCAAAAAAGAATGGGCATATGCCCATTCTTTTTTTATCAATCCGAGATTAACGACCCGTTGCTTTAGGATACATGAATGAAAGCACTAATCCGATGAGAGCAATGCCGGTGATGATTTTGTAAGTGATTTGAGCACCAATCAGCATATCAGCATGGACAGTGGTCATAATGGTGACTAAAATGCTTGTACTGAGAGCTGCTGCTACTTGCCGCAATGTATTATTCATAGCAGTCCCGTGAGGAATCATTGGGCCGGGAAGAGCATTTAAGGTCACTCTGCTTCATGGGTATTTTGTTGTCAGCGATTATTTGTCACAATGGTAGTATAATAAAGAGATAAATTAAATAAAATGGCCAAAGGATGTAGAGTGATGACTAAAAGAAATGGCAGTGACGAACAATGGCACGTGCAGCAACCTAATGAATTATTGAAATTTTTATTTGAAGTAATGCCTGACAGAAGTAAAAAATCAGTAAAAACCGTGCTTGGAAGAGGTCACGTCTTTATCAATGACGAATCAATCAGTCAGTTCAACGCACCACTTGCACCGGGGGATGTCGTCGAAATCCGAACGAGTGCAGTGAACAAAAAAGCGAAAATCAAAGGGATTGAAATACTCTATGAAGATGCAGACGTCATTGTAGTGAACAAAGAAGCAGGACTATTATCCATTGCGTCAGAAAAAGATAACGAAAACACAGCATTCCGTCTGCTGTCAGACTACGTTAAAAGAGCACATCCTCAAAACCGTATATATGTTGTCCACCGGCTTGACCGCGAGACGTCCGGTGTCATGATGTATGCGAAAAATAAAAAGGCACAGCAAGTGATGCAGAATAACTGGAAGCAGTTAGTAAGCGAACGCACTTACATCGCACTTGTAGAAGGCCGCATGACAGAAGACGGTACTATTACAACGTGGCTTACTGAAGATAAAACTTTGACCATGCATTCCAGCAAGACACCAAACAACGGCAAAAAAGCCGTGACGCATTATAAAGTGCTTAACACCAATCGCACACAGACGTTATTGAAAGTCAATCTGGAGACAGGACGCAAAAATCAGATCCGGATCCATATGAAAGAGCTCGGGCATCCGATTGTCGGTGACAAAAAATATGGAGCTGTGACAAACCCGTTCAGACGTATCGGCTTACATGCAAGCGTTCTTGCATTTACACATCCGACGATGAATAAAGTAATGCGCTTTGAGGCAGAACTGCCGAAAGTGTTCAAGATGTCGTTTAATAGATAAAAACGGTTGAGAAACATATTGATAATAGGATGAACAATCATTGTTACAGATGTGTTTAGTTACAGACTGCTAAAAGAGCGTTATCAAAATTAGGAGGTCTTTTATGGATAATTTTGAACGATTTATTTCGACATTCAATCAGCTGCATGAAGCAATGAAAGATGAAACGAAGCGGGATGACAGTTTTGGCTCATTATTTTACCAGCTGAAAGAAAAACATCCAGTAGTGAAGGCGTTTAAAGATGAAATTGATCTCGCAAGGCAGTTAAGAAACTTACTGATTCATGAGAAAAAAGATGCGTTTAATATCGCAGAACCAACGACTGAATTTATCAATCAACTCGAGTCGATTCGTCAACAAATTGCGAATCCTGCAACGGTAAAACAATTCAATAAACCAGTGGTGTGTTTAAATATTGACGATTCGTTAGTGGATACACTCGCTCATATTAAGCAGCATCAATTATCACAATATCCGATATTTGATGGTCAGCGTTTTCTCGGTATTTTGACAGACAATGGACTGACGAACTGGCTGGCTTCAGTATCGACTAAAGGAACAATCAACTTGATGGATTACCGAGTGAGAGATGTTCTCCCAAATGATGAGAAAGGTGCCTCGTTTATCATCGTTAAAAATGACATGCCGTTACACGAAGTAGAGCAGACGATGATAGATGAAATTAATACAAAAGGACATTCTAAACTGGTCATTTTAATTTCCGATTCTGGAAAAGTAGAAAAACCACAAGACATTCTAGGGATTATCACGCCTGGGGACATGCCCAAAGTGTTAGAACAATTATAAGGAGAAGTTATGGCATATGAAGTAAAGCATTTAGAAAAATTGACTGTAGTTGGGGAAAAAAGAAGTTTTGACAGTATCGAAGATGCACAGCAGAAGTCACAGCAGTTCTGGACTGAATTTAAGCAGTCAGATCAACGCGCGCGCTTAACAATTGAAGCAGATGACCAATTTCAAGGATTTTTCGGTATATATTTCCCTACTGATAACGGGGTCGATTATATGATTGGAGTGAGTTCTGCACAAGAAACGTCAGAATGGACTTCTCATCACATTCCAGCAGGTAATTATTTAGTGTTTGAAGCAGGAAGACCCGTTTCACGTGAAATTCAACGCATTACTAACGAGGCTTATGAAGTGATTATACCTGCCTCCCAGCATGATTTAAGAAATGCTCCTGAATTTGAATACTATCCTTTCGGTAATGTCACAGCAGCTGACTATAAAGCTGAAATGTGGATACCGGTTGAATAACGTAAAAAAGATGAGAGCTACTCTCATCTTTTTTATTTGGTGAATGATAATAAAATCATTTTAGCAGTTGTTTTGTTTTAAAAAAATAAATTAAGCAAGATGCCGCCGCAATAAACATCAGCAACATAAGAAACAGTGACTTTGTTACAAAATTATCAGGTAGAACTAATACAATACCAACCATAATAGGTAACGCTAAGCTGATAAAGCTATATCTTAAACAAAATGTACAGTATTTCTAACAAAATATTATTAAATGAATCATTTGTCTGAACGGGTATGCTTGGATTCGCTCTTCTAATTGATAGCGCTATCAAACTGTCCATATTATAATGAAGATAGGAGGCGATTAGTATGAAAAAACTGCTTAACGAAAAGACTCAATTTGTATCAGATATGCTGAAAGGTTTAGCCTTATCGGATGATTCACACGAGGTAGTAGCAGGTTCTGTCATTGTCCGTAAGAAGAAGAAAGAAGGAAAAGTCGCTCTTATTTCTGGTGGTGGTAGTGGTCATGAACCGGCACATGCGGGTTATGTGGCTGATGGGATGCTTGATGCGGCTGTCTGCGGGGAAGTATTTACTTCTCCAACACCTGACAAAGTACTAGAAGCTATTAAAGCAGTGGCTACTGATGCCGGCGTATTGCTGATCATCAAGAATTATGCAGGTGATGTCATGAATTTTGAGATGGCTATGGAAATGGCGCAGATGGAAGATATTAAGGTTGACCGGGTCATAGTTGCTGATGACATCGCGATTGATAATAAAGAGCAGCGCCGAGGCGTAGCAGGAACTGTATTCGTCCACAAAGTCGCAGGTTATTATGCTGATCAAGGATTGTCGCTTGAAGAAGTGAAAGCAAAAGTGGAAGCGCTGCTGTCTCGTATGGCGACGATCGGTATGGCGCTTGAACCGTGTATGGTACCGACGACTGGTCAGTATGGCTTTGAGCTTGCAGACGATGAGATGGAGATCGGTATTGGCATTCACGGCGAAAAAGGGATATACCGCGAACAAGTTGAAACTGTAGATAGAATTGTAGCCCGTTTGATGGCAGAAATCGAAAAGGAACTAGAGTTCACAGACGCGATAGTAATGGTCAATGGTATGGGCGGCACACCATTAAGTGAATTGAATATAGCGGCCTATTACGTAAATGACTATTTTGAGCAGAACAATAAGACGATGACTAAACTATACGCGGGTAATTATATGACAGCACTTGATATGCAAGGCTTCTCTATCACTGTCTTACAGCACGATGACAGTGTACTTCAGGCGCTGGAAGCACAAACAGCAAGCCGTTATTTCAACTAGGAGGGGTATTATGAATGCTGAGCAATTAACTGAACAGTTAAAAGGATTGTACAAAACTTTTCAGGATAATGAACAGCTGTTGACCGATCTTGACCGTGAAATCGGTGATGGTGATCATGGCGTCAACATGCTGAGAGGGTTCAAAGCAGTTAGCGAAAAATTGACGGGAGACACTGTGGAAGAAGTTCTTAAATCATGCGGCATGACACTTATGAGTGCTGTCGGCGGAGCGTCAGGCCCGCTATACGGATTTTCCTTTGTCAAAATGGCGCAGGCGGCAGAAGACGAGCTGACAGCAGATAATATGAAGCAATTACTGAACGCTTTCAGCGAAGCGGTGAGTGCTCGTGGTAAAGTAACAGGTGGAGAAAAAACAATGTTTGACGTCATCAGTAAAGCTGCAGCGTCAGACGAGCTGCCGACTCGAGAAGAATTGCAGCAGTTTGCAGAAGAGACGAAGGAAATGGCTGCTACAAAGGGCAGAGCTGCTTATTTCAAAGAACAATCTATCGGCACTATCGACCCAGGTGCGCAAAGCGCTGTCTACATTCTCGATGGTCTGATCAGCGGGGTGAGATAATGGAGATCTGTATTGTCAGTCACAGCGCACAACTAGCAGATGGACTTAAAGAACTGCTCGCACAAATGGCAGACGGCGTTGTGGTGAGAACTACCGGAGGAATTGATGGAAATATTGGCACATCAGTCGATGCCATTACTGAGATGTTCAATTCAGTTCAAGGTGAAGCACTTTGTTTTTATGACATCGGCTCGAGCAAGATGAATGTGGAAATGGTGATTGAAATGAATAGTTTCACTCATATCACTGTTGCGCATATGCCATTAGTCGAAGGTGCCTTTTTAGCAAGCGTAGAAATCAAAGTCGGCAAATCCAGAGATGAGATACTGGCATCGCTGAAAAAGACCTTTAAAGAAAAAGAATAATCTAGTGACAAGCTGCAGCTGCTGCAGCTTTTTTTATGGGATAAAACACGTATCAATTATAAAAATTCAGAAAATTTAAAACTCTGTATTGTTTATTTATTATCGTATATATATAATATAAAACAATAATATATACACTATTGAATAAAAAGGAGATGAAATTATGGAAGATTTAGTAAGCTGGCTATTAGATTTAGTTTGGAGTAAGCCGTTAGTGTATGGATTATTACTGACAGGTATTGTATTCTCACTCATGCTGCGCTTTTTCCAAGTCAGGCATATCGGAGAAATGGTCAGGTTAATGTTCCAAGGTGAAAAGTCACCTGCAGGGATTTCAAGTTTCCAGGCGATTGCATTATCACTTGCTGGTCGTGTCGGGACAGGTAACATTGTCGGTGTATCCACAGCTATCTTCATCGGGGGCCCTGGTGCAGTATTCTGGATGTGGGCAACAGCATTTCTAGGTGCCAGCTCAGCGTTCATCGAGTCAACGCTCGGTCAGATTTACAAGCGTGAAGAAAAGGGTGAATACCGGGGCGGTCCTGCTTACTACATTGAAGAAGGTATTAAGGGGAAATTCGGTAGAATATATGGTATTGTCTTTGCTATTGTCACCATTCTATCAACGAGTTTATTATTACCAGGTGTTCAAGCGAACGCCATTGCGAACTCAATGAAAAATGCTTTTGGTATTAACAGCTGGATCATTGCAATCATTCTTGCAGTCATACTGGCGGTTATTATTTTCGGAGGCGTACGCTGGATAGCGAATGCTGCCACTGCCATTGTACCTTTCATGGCGATTCTTTATATTATTATGGCACTGATCATTCTTGTCATGAATATCACTGAACTTCCTGGATTGATCGCATTGATTTTCAAATCTGCATTCAATATGGAATCTGCATTCGGTGGTATATTTGGAGCAATGATTGAAATTGGTGTGAAACGTGGTCTATATTCCAATGAAGCAGGACAAGGTACTGGTCCTCACGCAGCTGCCGCAGCAGAAGTATCTCACCCGGCGAAACAAGGATTGGTACAAGCATTCTCAGTTTATGTTGATACATTATTTGTCTGTACAGCAACAGCCTTAATTATTTTATTAGCAGGAACTTATAATACAACAGATGGAACAACGGAAAGTAATGGTGCGCCTCATTTAATCAAGGATGGCGGTGTCTATGTAGAGTCTGCAGATGGTTCGAAAGATTACTCCGGTACAGCCATGTATGTGCAGGCAGGGGTCGACAAAGCTTTCCATGGCAGTGATTACACATTTGATCCGAGTTTTTCAGGGTTTGGATCCTACTTTGTGGCAGTGGCGCTCTTCTTCTTCGCATTCACAACGATTCTCGCTTATTCCTACATCGCAGAAACAAACGTTTCGTATTTGATGCGCGGTCAGAGTAAGCAGGCAACAGCGATTGGATTCAATATTGCCCGGCTCTTATTGATTGCAGCAACGGTTTACGGAGCTGTTAAAACAGCAGAGCTGGCGTGGAATCTCGGTGACTTAGGTGTCGGTTTGATGGCATGGTTGAATGTCATCGCTATCTGGATTCTGCATAAGCCGGCGATTAAAGCACTTAAAGATTATGAAGCACAGAAAAAAGCACTGGGTTCTGGTAGAAATGCAGTTTATCGTCCAGATCCAGCTGAACTCCCTAATGCGAAATTCTGGCTCGAAGATTATCCTGAACGTCTAAGACAGGAAGAATTACAAAAATAATAGAGCTGCCTGCAGTTGATTGGACAACTTCTCACAAGGAGGTTATGGTTAAATCAACTGCAGGCTTTTTTATTTTTGAAAAGAGGTTAATGATATGAGTATTTATTATTTAGGACCAGAGGGAACATTCAGCTATCAGGCAGCGGTTAAATATCAACCGGACGCTGAGCTGGTTCCATGCCAGTCGTTATACGACGTCGTAGAACAATTCAATCAGCATCCTGAGAGTCAGGCGGTTGTACCGATTGAAAATGCGATTGAAGGAACTATCAATTTAATCGCTGATGAACTGATTGAAAATCAGCTGCACGTCGTGGGAGAAGTATATCTGGATGTTGCATTTGATGTGGTCGGATTGACGTCGACATTATCAAGTGCACGTACTGTCGTTTCCATTGCCCCGATTATCAGCCAGACAAAGCGGTTTATTACTAGTCATCAGCTCATCGTAAAATACGCTGATTCGTCGCTTGACAGCTTGAACTATGTTGATGATGAAACTGTTGCGATCGTCCCGCATCACAGTACTAGTGATTTTCACGTGATTCAACAGAACATTGAAGATTTCCCGAATAACCAGACTCGATTTCTCGTGCTATCTCATCACGAAAGCAACCAGCCGACATCACAGGCGTTGCTGCTGCTCACCCCGAAAGTTGATAAACCTGGTTTGCTCGCCAACATACTGAATGTCTTTAACCTATACAACATCAATTTGTCGTGGATTGAATCCCGTCCGACCAAGCATCATTTCGGTTACTATCACTTTCTCATTCAATGCCGCGTAGATCCGAATACTGATGATTATCAGCAAGTACTGAAAATATTTGATGCCATGCAGATTTCAGCGAGAACCATTGGTGCCTTTTAATTTACCGGCCTAAAAATCAGACTAATAGCCGATAGCTTTGGTAGGGGTTAGTGATTATAATAAGTCAGTATTTAAAAATTAAAACTAAAGCGAGGAAACAAAATATGCATGAACATATTATCAATGGTTATGTCGCAAATGACATCATTAAAAGCAGTCTGCCAAAAGTCAAAAATGACGAAGATATGGCGAAACAATTTGAAGAAGGATTCAATTTATCACGTCGTTCAATGAAACTTGCCGGATATTTTGAACTGATTGGCTCTATTTTACTGACAATGTCTATTTTTAATAAAAAATTAGGTAGAATTGGCGCGGTTATGGTTAATATCGTTATGGCAGTAGCAATGTTCCAGCATTTAAAAGCAGGACATGGCGTAAAATCATTGAAAGGTGCAGGAAAATACTTTGCACTGAACACAGTGACTTTAATCGAAGGTTTAAGAAATAGAAAATAATAATAAAAACGAAAGTCCTTTATTTGAGGATTTTTGTTTTTTTTTGATAACTAAATGTAAACGCTAACAAAATACTGTTGACAATATTCTGACAATTCAATAAAATGAATCTATATTCATTATTTTAGTGAATGAAGGGGATGGGTTAATGGCTTATGATTATGACAAAATAGCAAAAGACGAAGCGTTTCAAGCATTAAAAGCAAAGCGAAATGGGTTTATCTTTCCGGTTACAGTTTTCTTTGTAATTGCGACATTATTATTTCCAGTATTAACAGGATACACTACATTTTTGAACAATGAAGCGTTCTGGAATATTTCCTGGGCATGGATTTATGCATTGATGCTCTTCATCATGGTATGGGTGCTTGTAACTCTCTATATGAACAAAGCCAAAAGTTTCGATCGTGCCTCTGAAGGCCTTATAGCGAAATACAAAAGGGGGCAGAATCGATGAATCTGACCGTTGTTCTCATGTTTTTATTATTTGTCAGTTTGACACTATTGATTACCTATTTTGCTTCAAAACGAACGCATTCTGCCAATGATTTCTATACTGCAGGGGGTGGCTTGACCGGATGGCAGAATGGTCTTGCTATTGCGGGGGATTACTTATCTGCTGCCTCATTTCTTGGTATTGCCGGGGCAATTGCGCTTTGGGGATTCGATGGATTTTTCTACAGTATCGGTTACTTAACTGCTTATCTGGTCGTATTGTACATCGTTGCTGAACCATTGCGTAACCTAGGGAAATATACACTCGCTGATATGATTGCTGCCCGCTTCGAACTGAAAAAGGTCAGAGCGACTGCTGCAGTATCATCGATTACCATTGTTATTTTCTACATGCTCGCACAGCTTGTAGGAGCTGGCGCACTGATTCAATTATTGTTTGATATTCCTTACACACTCGCTGTTATTTTAGTAGGTATTATGATGACAATTTATGTGTTATTCGGCGGTATGACTGCGACAAGCTGGGTACAGATGGTCAAAGCGATTTTGTTGATGATCGGGACTCTTATTATTTCTTTCCTTGTCATGATGCATTTTGACTTCAGTATCGCCAAAATGTTCGGTGCGATGCAGAATATTAAATCCTCTGAATTGAAAAGTGATTTCATCAATCCCGGTTCTCAAGGAAAATCACCGCTCGATAACATTTCATTAATTATTGCTCTGTTATTTGGAACAGCAGGATTACCACATATTTTGATGCGCTTCTTCACAGTGAAAGATGCTAAAACAGCACGTTCATCAGTGATGTGGGCAACGTGGATTATTGGTATTTTCTACATACTCACCATCTTCCTTGGGTTTGGTGCAGCCAGTTTATTATCACGTGAAGAAATCATTGCTGCGAACCCAGCTGGTAATATGGCCGCACCATTGTTAGCAGACAAACTCGGCGGAGATTTGTTGATGTCATTTGTATCAGCAGTGGCTTTCGCGACGATTCTTGCAGTTGTTGCAGGACTTGTATTATCAGGTGCTTCTGCGTTTGCGCACGATATTTACGGGCAGGTCATCAAGAAAGGAAAAATCAGTGATGTAGAACAAATGCGGGCGGCAAAAATCGCTTCTGTTGCAGTAGCTGTGTTATCGATTGTTCTCGCGCTATTTGCACAAAACTTGAATGTAGCATTCTTAGTATCACTAGCTTTCTGCGTTGCTGCAAGTGCGAATTTACCAGTCATTGTCTATACGATATTCTGGAAGAGGTTCAATACACAAGGCGCTATTGCAGGGATTGTAGTCGGCTTATTAACATCACTCATCCTTGTCATGTTAAGTCCAAACGTGATGAATCCAGCAGGAACTGCATTTATAACTGCAGATCCTATATTCCCGCTGTCAAATCCAGCGATTATATCAGTACCGGCAGGATTTATCGCAGCCTTTTTAGGAACCTTCCTTGGGAAGCAGGAATCTGCTGAGAAATTTGAAGAAGTACAAGTTAAATCAATTACAGGTATATCTACATCAGAGGTTACACATTAAATATTGTATAAATATACACAGGTTGGACATTTGTCCAGCCTTTTTTGCTATGCATATTAAAAAATAATCAGATAATTCTGATTTTATATTGACTTAATGCTTTAAATTGCTAAAATGGTCATTAACTACTTTTAGGGAGTGATCATATGATAAAGGAACCACTTATTGCCACAACGATGTTATTTGCACTAATTGCTCTTGGAGAAGTCATTTCAATTTATACAAGAGCCAGAGTTCCGATGTTATTGACTGCCATGCTTGGATTTCTATTATGTTCATGGGTCGGATTATTCCCTAAAAAAATATTAGAATATTCCACACTTCCAGCACTTGGAGCAGTATTAATTGGTCCGCTCATTTTACATATGGGAACCATTATGCCCCTCAGTGTACTGAAGAAACAATGGAGAGCAGTAGTAATTTCACTCTGTGGCCTGATTGGTGCTGGAGTATTAATATTCAGCATTGTGACCCCGCTGTTCGGTTTTGAAATTGCAGCGAGCGGTATCGGCCCAATCGCCGGAGGAATCGTTGCACTGCTTGTTACTAATGAGCGACTGACAGAACTTGGACTTGTTTCACTCATTGCCGTCCCTTCTTTAGTGCAAGCGTTGCAAGGTGTCATTGGAATGCCGCTTGCATCATACTTTATGAACCGCTATATTTCTAAAGATTATTTAGAACGGTTGAAAAGTGGAAATCATTTGACAACATCAGTTACTGAAAAGCCATTTGTAGAATCGAAGTTCGACTTACTGAACAATAATACTCTCCGATTATTTATTATCTTTGCACTTGCAGCGCTTGGCATCTGGCTGAGTAAGTTAACAGGTGTTCATTATACGATTTTCTGTCTGGCACTTGGCGTTGCGGCGCTTTATTTTAAAGTTCTGCCGCAAAATGCACTGGAACAAGCAAAATCATTGAACTTCATGGTAGTGGCTATTATTTTCGTTGTTATCGGGTCCATGGGTTCCGTGACACCCCAGGATGTTATCGATAATATATTACCCGTCATTACGATTCTTGGTCTGGGAACTTTAGGGATTGCTGTGGGGGGATTTATCGGTGCAAAGTTAGTCAAGTGGTCTCCTGACAAAGGGATGCCAGTTGCATTAACTGCCTTGTTCGGTTTCCCGGGTGACTATATTTTGTGTCAGGAAGTCGCTCGTGCTCACGGTAAGTCAAAACAAGAAGAAGATGCCATCATGCAGGAACTCGTCACGCCGATGCTGATCGGTGGCTTTGTCACCGTAACCGTTACATCAGTGATTATTGCATCATTTGTTATGAACTTAATTTAAGGAGGCTAATTATGAGAACAGTCATTAATCACGTAAACGTGCTGGATGTAGAAACAGGACGCTATACAGAAGATACATCGGTGTTAATCGTCGATCAAGTGATAGAAGGCATCGGAAATTTTGAAGAAGCGGACCAAGTGATAGATGGTCAGGGCAAATATCTGCTCCCCGGTATGATTGACAGTCATGTGCATTTAATGGTGGAATTCAAACCGCTCGAAGAAAGACTGGTAACACCATTTTCATATAATTTCTATCAAGGGATGGCGCATGCCAAAACGACGCTGGATGCTGGTATTACAACTGTCCGCGATGCACTTGGTGCAGACCTCGGGTTTAAAAAAGCGATACAGGACAAATTATTTCCCGGGCCAAGAACACAGATCAGCGTGAATGCGCTGACCATTACCGGAGGGCATGGGGACGGTTATCAATATTCAGGTAATACAGTTGACTTACTGCAGGCTGATTACCCGGGAATGCCGAGCGGAATTTGTGACGGTGTTGAAGAAGTAAGGAAGAAAACACGTGAGATGCTGCGTGCAGGAGCTGACGTCATTAAAGTGCATGCAACAGGCGGTGTTTCATCTCCGACCGATCATCCGAACTTCACTCAGTTTTCTCTTGACGAATTGAAAGTAATGGTAGAGGAAGCGAAGTTTCGTAACAATGTCAAAGTGATGGCTCATGCACAGGGGCTGGAAGGAATTAAGCAGTGCGTGGAAGCAGGTATTCACTCAATTGAACATGGCATTTACCTTGATGAGGAAGTCGTGCAGCAGATGAAGGAAAAAGGGACTTTTCTTGTGCCGACATTACTCGCACCAATCTCTGTACTGGAATTTGCTGAAGAGCTCGGAATACCGCAAGTAGCAATTCAAAAATCACAAGAAGTGCTGGAAGATCATATCACAAGTTTTCAGCTGGCACATCGAAACGGCGTGAAAATCGCTATGGGTACAGACGCAGGGGTATTCAAGCACGGTACAAATTTGAGAGAGCTGGAATTGATGGTTCAGTATGGTATGACAGAACTGGAGGCTGTTCAGGCATCAACTGTTGTAGCAGCAGAGTGTCTTGAACTTGAACGCATTGGTCTTATTAAAGAAGGTTACATGGCCGATGTCATTTTAGTCGATGTTGATCCACTGGAAGATATCGGTTCACTGAAAAACAACGATAATATCCGGTTAGTCGTCAAAGATGGAGATATCGTAAAAAATACATTATAAATAAAAGCAGCATTAGAGTGATTTTAATGCTGCTTTTATTATTTCATTATTTTAGTGCATGAAAGCGTAACCGCTTTCAAGTAATTGTTTTCTTTTTGTAAAGAATATGTATAATAAAGAAGTGAAATCACAAATAAATCATGGTTGATAAAAGAAAGAAGGCAAATGTCATTATGAAAGACAATCAATTACACAGAAGTCTCAATTCACGTCAAGTACAGATGATTGCTCTTGGTGGAACAATCGGCGTCGGGTTATTCATGGGAGCTTCAAGTACAATTAAATGGGCAGGACCATCTGCAATTCTTGCTTATCTTATCGCAGGTCTATTTTTATATTTTATTATGAGGGCAATGGGGGAATTGGTATACCTTTACCCGACCACTGGATCTTTTGCCAGTTATGCGAATGATTATATTCATCCAGTAGCAGGATATATGACAGCATGGAGCAACATCTTCCAGTGGGTGGTTGTCGGAATGAGTGAAGTCATTGCAGTCGGTCAGTATATGCAATACTGGTGGCCGGAATTACCGACATGGATTCCTGGTGTCATAGTCATTGTGACACTTGCTGCAGCCAATATGATTTCAGTCAAAGCGTTTGGAGAGTTTGAGTTCTGGTTCGCAATGATTAAAGTAGTAACGATTCTATTGATGATCGTAGCAGGTTTTGGATTAATTTTCTTTGGTCTTGGCAATGGTGGAGATGCTATTGGTCTTAGCAACTTGACATCACATGGTGGTTTCTTCCCGAACGGCTGGACCGGCTTATTCTTTGCATTATCATTAGTAGTCGGTGCGTATCAAGGGGTTGAGTTGATAGGTATTACTGCCGGTGAGACAAAGGATCCTCAGAAGAATATTACGAAAGCGGTCAACAGCATCGTGTGGCGTATCCTTATCTTCTATATCGGTGCAATCTTTGTCATCGTGACTGTTTATCCTTGGGATGAACTAGGGACAGTAGGTAGTCCATTCGTCGCAACATTTGCAAAAGTCGGTATTACTATCGCTGCGGCACTGATTAATTTTGTTGTTATTACTGCTGCCATGTCAGGATGTAATTCAGGGATATTCAGCTCAAGCCGTATGGTGTATACATTGTCTCAAGAAGGCAAAATGCCGGCTTTATTCTCAAAAGTAATGAAAAATGGTGTGCCTGTCTATGCCGTTCTCGCAATTTCGATTGGTATCTTTGTCGGAGTTATCCTGAATGTTGTGCTGCCGTTGTTAATCGAAGGATCAGCCAATATTTTCGTCTATGTATATAGCGCTTCAATTCTGCCAGGTATGATTCCATGGTTTATGATTTTAATCAGTCATATTCAGTTCAGAAAGAAACATCCGGAACTTGTTGAAGATCACCCATTCAAAATGCCGGGTGCACCATTCACTAACTATTTAACGATCGGCTTCCTTATCATGGTACTGATCGGCATGCTGATTAATGATGAGACACGCGTTTCAGTTATTATTGGTTTCATTTTTCTTGCTATTGTAGCAGCTTATTTCTTCATAAGAGGATATCATAAGACCCATCCAGTGAAATAACTAAAGAAATCTCCGATTAATTATCTAATCGGAGATTTCTTTTTTATGCTGGTTGATGAACAGGTTAAAAATTGTCATCCTAATGTAACTTTCTAAGGAACCAGCGATTCATCGCGGTATGTTCTGTTGCATTAAGCGGTTGGTCAAGCAGTTCAAAGTCATATTTGAAATAGAGTTTGCATGCGACATCGAGGGTATCTGTAGTTTCTAAATAGCAGTAATCATAATGTTGAGCAGCGAATTCCAGAGCAGTGTCCATCAGATGTCTGCTGATTCCCTGGCCTTGAGCAGATTCAGCGATATAGAGTTTCTGCAGCTCGCACGTTCGAGTCGTATCATCAAACGGTGCAATACCAATTCCGCCGACAACGGTGTCATCCTCGACAGCTACCCAGTAGGCTGCATTTTCAGTCGTGCGGTAGCTGGAATACAGGTCATTCAAACTTTCATCAAAATAAGCGGTCCCAGGAATGTTAAGTCCGAGGTTTTCTAAAGAAGTTTTAATGACATTTTTTATGGCTTCGTTATCTCTTTTTTCAATAGGTCTGATCAGCATAGCGCTACCTCTTTTCCCGGGTAATTATAAATGAATTACAAAGATTATAGCACATTATCAAACGGATGTAAGAACTAAGAAAAAAGCTGATTCGGCGAAGTTCACCGAATCAGCGTCACACTGTTTGTGATTGTACTGCATGAGGATTTTCTTTTGGATGGATATAAGAGTAGCGGTCGATACGGTCAGCATCAATCGTACGTGTTGAAACTTTGAAGGGTGCAATGTAATTCATTTCTGACACTTCAATGGAGCCATTATCATTCACTTTTTCGACGTAAGCCACATGACCTTGTTTTCCCCGGGGTGATTGCAGGATTGAACCGACAGCAGGTTTGCCGTTCACTTCATAACCATCTTCTTCTGCGCGTTCAGCCCAGTACTTTGCATCATGCCAGCTGCGTTCTATCATTTGTCCGTGTTCTTTTACTTTGTCAAAGACGTAATATGTACATTGACCATCATCGTAGACATTGGACCGCATAGGATCAGGTTGCATCTTCATTACTAGATGTTTGACTGTTTCTGATTCTGTTATATCACCTGCAGCTTGAATACCGATAAAACAGGACACTGCTAACATGAGTAATATCATGATTTTTTTCATTTGGCCTCACCTGACTTCATTATATATGAGAATAATATCGATTGTTATTAAATGAGCTCTGTCAGCATCTTAACAGCAGCGGATGCAATCAACACAGCTAATATATAACGCAGGATCTGCTGGTTAGTTTTCTGAGAAATATGAGTGCCGATAGGTGCGAAGATGAGGCTGGCAATAATAAGTGGAATCATTAAAAGAAAATCCACATCACCAATCAATGATTTCATTAAAAAAGTTCCGGTCGATGAGATGAAAGCGATGACGATACTGCTTGTTACAACCGTTCTAAAAGGAGCCTTGAACAACGTCAGTAGAACAGGCACAATTATGAACGCACCACCTGCTCCGACAATACCAGAGACATAGCCGATGATCAAGGCAGTGATGAATAGCAGGAGAGGATTGAACTGATAGTTAATCTGCTCCGGTCTCACTTTCCAGAACATTAACACAACCGCTAGAATGGCGAGCAATGTATAGACGCTGTTAATAAAAGAAGCATCAAACAACGAACTACTATATGCACCTAACAAACTTCCCAACAGAATACCTGCCCCCATAGGAATGATTATTGAATGGTTTAAATCCGGACTTTTCCGCTGGCTGTAACTGCCACTCAATGTGCTGAAAAACACTTGTGCTGCTGTAAGTCCAGAAGCAGTGTGAGCGGTCATGGATTCCATACCGAGCAAGGGCGGGATGAAAAGTATCATTGGATAAATGATGATAGCCCCACCAATTCCTACAAGCCCTGAAATAAAGGCACCTACTGCTCCAATGACAGCTAATAGAATGATAGTTCCTATCATTAAAGACGGTTCCATTCTATCATGCCGCCTGCGACATTAGTCACTTTGACACCATGATCATTTAGTAGCTGACAAGCTGTGTGACTCCGGTTCCCGGAACGACAGATGATGACATAATCATCTGCTGTGTTGAATTCATTAACTCTGTCACTCAGTTCAGAAAGAGGAACATTACGCGCTTCGTTAATTCGTTGTTCATCGTATTCTTCAACTTCTCTGACATCAATCAACTGAATATCTGCCTGCTGTTTAAGCAGTTGCTTTAAACTACTGACGGTTATCGTATGGATTGCCATATGAACTACCTACTTTTAATCAATAGATTGACTGCATCTTTGACGAGTTCATCTGTTGATTCATTATTTTTGACATTTTCTCTTACACATTCAGCTAAATTTTCACTGACGATGACACCAATTAATCGCTCAATACTACTCCGTGAGGCACTCAGCTGCGTAATGACATCCCGGCAGTCCTTATCATCTTCCATCATTTTCAGAATGCCATTCAGTTGTCCCTGCAATCGTTTAATTCTATTAATTGTAGTTTTATCGTATACCACTGTTAAACCTTCTTTCTTAATAAGTCATGCTATCAATATATACCCTGCCAGGTATTTAAGTCAATAAAAAAATACCATGTGGGGTATTTGACAAAATGAGTTGAATGACATATGATACCCCCATAGGTATTTATCAGGAGGAGAAAGAAAAATGACAAATAATAACGAAATCAAATGGATTCAATGTAATGAGATAGATCAATTCAATGGACAGCTGATCGATGTGAGAGAACCGTTTGAAGTTGATATGGGAGCTATCAAAGGTTCAAAAAATATTCCGCTGGGGGTGCTTAAGGATGAACTGAGTCAGATTAATCGCAATGAACCTGTTGCCGTATACTGTCAAGTTGGTAAACGTGGCGCACAGGCTGCAGAAATTCTTCAAACTCAAGGTTACGATGTGGTTAATTTAATCGGCGGCTATAAGGAATACAGCGCTCATAACGCAGTGGCAGAACAAATGGTTTCATCACCAGGAATGATTAGAAGTGATAGAAGATTTGTTGAAGCGAGTGGAATGCAATGTCCTGGACCGATTCTAAAAGTTAAAGAAAATATGGATGAAATGGCGGACGGTGAACAGCTGGAGATCCATGTAACAGATGTCGGATTCTGTTCGGATATCAACGCCTGGGCAGATGCAACAGGAAATACTGTCATCAGCAATGAAGTAACTGACCACAAAGTTAGAGCAGTGATTGAAAAAGGCCGTCAAAACAGTGCGCCGAAATTAGTAGAAACAAAGAATGGTGCGACCATGGTCGTTTTCAGTGGAGATCTCGATAAGGCGCTCGCATCATTTATCATTGCAACCGGCGCCGCATCATACGGCAAAGAAGTCACTATGTTTTTCACATTCTGGGGATTGAATGTCATCAAACAGCCAGGTATTCAATTAAATAAAAAAGGGCTGGATAGAATATTCACTAAGATGATGCCGAAACATGCCGGTAAGCTTCCTATCTCAAAAATGAATATGGGTGGTATGGGTGCTCAGATGATTCGCTATGTCATGAACAAAAAGAAAGTAGATTCGCTGGAGACGATGATTGCAAAAGCTCAATCAATGGGCGTGAAGATGGTCGCCTGCACGATGAGTATGGATATTATGGCTGTAAGCGAAGAAGAACTGATTGACGGTGTAGAACTTGGCGGCGTAGCTACATATCTCGGAGATACAGAGCGTGCCAATTTAAATCTATTTATTTAAGGAATATCACCAATCAAATTATATAAAGGAGATAAAACAATGTATTTTAAATCATTTTTCAATCAACCATTAGCACAAATGTCTTATTTAATAGGCTGTCAAAAAACAGGAGAGGCGATTGTGATTGATCCACTCAGAGATTTGACACCGTATATTGAAGCGGCGGAAAAAGAACACTTAACGATTAAATATGTCACAGAAACACATATACATGCTGATTTTGCATCAGGTTTACGTGAAACTGCATCACGGCTTGGGGCACAAGTATTTGTATCAGGACTCGGCGGACCAGACTGGCAGTACAAAGAACTGCCGGCTAATGCAGTGCTGCTCTCAGACGGAGATGTCATTGAAATCGGCAATGTAAAGCTGGAAGTCATCCATACACCTGGACACACACCTGAAAGCATCAGCTTCCTGTTGACGGATAACCAGTCAGCAATACCGATGGGATTATTTACAGGCGATTTTATCTTTGTTGGTGATGTCGGCCGGCCGGATCTGCTTGAAACAGCAGCAGGAATCAAAGATACGACCGAAATCGGTGCAAAACAGATGTTTGCGTCACTAGATAAAGTAAAAGAGCTGCCAGATTATATTCAGATCTGGCCGGGACACGGAGCAGGCAGTGCGTGCGGAAAATCATTAGGCGCAGTACCAATGACGACGCTGGGCTATGAACGTATTAACAGCTGGGCATTTCAATATGAAGATGAAGAGCAATTCATTGCTGCATTGACAAGTGAACAACCAGAACCGCCCTATTACTTCAAAGAAATGAAACGTATGAATCGTGATGGCGTACCACCTTATCAGATGGCTATGGTCATGCCTGTTGATCAGTGCGATATGGAAGCACTGATGATAGATTTACGTGACAAAGAAGTATTCGCTGAGAATACAACTAACAGCATTAATATTCCTTACAACTCTAAATTTTTGAGTTTTGCCGGCTGGTATGTCAATTATGAAACACCGCTGCAGTTAATTGGTAATTTTGAGCAGGTACAACAAGCAGCAGCAGAACTAAAGTTGATCGGCTTTGATAGAGTGACGGGTTATATGACAGAAAGCCGTATAAGTGGAGACAGCTATCAGCAGATTGAACCAATTGAATTCAAAAAGATGGATAAACAACAGATTAACATTCTGGATGTCAGAACAGATCAGGAATGGAATCAATCTCATTTTGAAGGAGCAGCACATGTGCATTACGGCAAGCTGTTGAAAGAAACATTACCTTATGAAAAGAATGAAGTGATTTATGTCCATTGTCAGTCAGGTGTGAGAAGTGCCATTGCAATGAGTGTGTTAAAAGGTATAGGTTATGAAAATCTGATTAACGTGAAAGGTGGGTATAGCGCCATCAGTTGATGACAGTGTCTTACATTGAGCCCATTTAGACTGCAGAACGATCAGCATCGACTTGAAAATGAGCGCCGGAAGTTTTAAGCTGAATTTAATAAGTAAATTAAAATTCCAGGAGATAATGCTAACTGATAAGGAAGCTAAAATCGAAAAATTTTTTGATAAGGAAAGTCAGTGGCAGGCACTGTATCATGAGCTGCGTCTTATCATAAAAGAAACAGAACTTGAAGAGGACTTTAAGTGGATGCATCCTTGCTATACTTTGAATCATAAGAATGTCGTGTTAATTCATGGGTTCAAAGACTATTGTGCTTTGTTGTTTCACAAAGGTGCGTTGATCGATGATCCAGAGAATAGACTGATCCAGCAGACTGAGAACGTTCAAGCTGCCAGACAGTTGAGATTTTCACGGTTGGAGGACGTAACAGAGCATAAGGACATGATTCGGGCAATGATAGCTCAGGCCATCAAAGTTGAAAAGTCAGGCAGGAAAGTAGAAATGAAACCCCATGAAGCTTATGAGCTGCCTGCAGAGATGACAGCGATGTTCAAACAAAATCCATCGCTGGAAGAAGCATTTTATCGATTGACACCCAGTCGTCAGCGCACTTATATCATGTTCATTGCAAAGGCAAAGCGCTCCGAAACAACAACAGCACGTCTTGAAAATATGCAGAACAAATTTTTGAAGGAAAAGGATTGAATGACCATTAATGGTTCATTCAATCCTTTTGTGTTTTACTAATCGTCTTTAGGTTTATAGTCTGTGAAAAATTCCTTCGTCAATTGCTTCACTTGAGGTGATAACGCCAGGACAGCAATGATATTCGGAATGAGGACGAATGCGAGTGCTAAGTCTAGCAAGTTCCATAGCTGTGTTCCGACACCAAATGAGCCGACAGCGATAGAGATAACATAAATAATTTTCATAATAAATCCCATCTTAAGCCCAAAAAGAAATTCTGCCATACGTGAGCCGTAGTAGATGACAACAATAATAGTTGAGAATACGAAGAAGACCATCGATATTGAAATCACGATACTGCCTACACCACCAAATGCATGTTCGAATGCTCTCGCAGTTAATGCAGCGGCCTGTTTTTTAGCATCTGGATCTTTCCATACGTCTGAGGATAGAACAACAAATGCTGTAGTACTACAAATAATCAATGTATCTACAACAATTTCTGTAATACTCCAGAATGCTTGGCGCACTGGATGATCTGTTTTTGCAGCTGCATGGGCAATCGGTGAAGTACCGAGGCCTGCTTCATTAGAGTATATTCCTCTTGCAAACCCCCAGCGTATTGAAGTTGCAAGTGCTGCTCCAAACGTACCTCCAAGTGCTGCATCCGGATTGAATGCTTTTTCAATGACTAATCCGATGACTGCAGGTACCTGTTGAATATTTAATAAGATGATCAAGAACCCCATAATCAAGTACAAACCTACCATAATAGGGACTAAAAATTCTGTGAATGTCGCAATGCGCTTAATCCCTCCAAATACAACGAGCGCAGCGACAATGGCTAGAATGATACCAATAATTCCTGCATCGATGTTAAATGTATCTTCAACAGAAGTAGCTGCTGAATGACCTTGTACCATAATACTTGGTATCAATTCGATCATTAAAGCAAGTGCAAATAAGATGGAAAGTAAATAACCTATTCGTTTATTTTTAAAGCCTTTTTTCATGTAGTATGTAGGACCACCGACAAACTCACCGTTGGCATTTTTCTCACGATAGTGCAGACCAAGTACATTTTCACTGAATTTTAGAGCCATGCCTAGAAATGCGATCACAATCATCCAGAAAACTGCACCAGGACCGCCCATCATAATGGCAGCAGGGACTCCGACAATATTAGCTGCACCAACAGTCGAAGAAAGCGCAGAAGTCAATGCTTGTCTTGGGGTGATTGTTCCTTCACCTTTAGGTTCTTTGTTGATACTGCCGAATGTCTGTTTCATAATATAAGGAAAATAGCGGAATTGAATAAAGCCGAGGTAGATAGTGAGAAATAGACTTGAGAAGAATAACAGTAAGATCAATGGATAACCCCACAGCCAGTTTGAAAACGAAATAAGTGATTCCATAGTTGCAGCTCCTTCACTCAGAAATAATTTCAGAATATTGAAAGCGTTTGCGTATAATCGTAAGTATACTGTTTATATACTCTAAAATCAAATCGCTATTTAATGATAATATTGCTAAAATGCTAATGTAAGTTAAATAAAATTTTTATGAGATGATAAAAAGGGGGACATCAAGTGGCTATTTGGCAGACTGCAGCAGCTAGAGAACAGTTGCTTAAACAACTGGTGAATCACAACAGCATCACGCTGTCAGAAGGTGAGAGAACATTTCCTTACTTAGTGGAAGAACTACTGAAAAAATTGGATTATTTTAACAATCGTGACGAACAGGTGATTTTAGCACCTACAGGAGACGGAAGACATTCAGTGATGGGCTATTATAAAGCACCGACATCGAAAGATACGATTGTGCTGCTCAGCCATTACGATACTGTAGGAGTGGATGACTTCAGTGATTATCAATCCATTGCATTTGATATGGATGCAGTGACTGAAGCATTTAGTAAGGATACTTCTTATCTTGATGAAGCAGCGATAGAGGATCTACGAAATGGGGACTATTTCTTTGGTCGTGGTTCGATGGATATGAAGCCGGGACTCATGCTTCATTTATCGTTGATTGAAAAAGCGATTATTGAATGTTGGGATATTAACTTAATTGTGCTCACTGTACCTGATGAGGAAGTCAATTCACTTGGAATGCGCACTGCGATGACTCGTCTCAACGAACTTCGTAGAGACGAAGGGCTTGAAATTGTACTCCATTTAAATAGTGAACCGACGTTCCAGCAGTTGTCTACTGATCCTGCACATTATGTCTATTCCGGTTCTATTGGTAAAGCGATGCCGTCAGTACTCTGTTATGGCAGAGAAACTCATGTGGGAACGCCGATGAGTGGTGTCAGTTCAAATTTTATCATGAGTTATATTAATCAAGCGATGGAGTTCAATATAAGATTCAAGGAAGATTTTGAAGGAGAGTCTACACCACTCCCAGTATCACTTATGAACAAAGACTTAAAAGATTATTATGATGTTCAGACGCCATTTCGGTCAGTAGCATTGTTCAATGTATTCTTGTTCAAACAAACAGCAGCTGATATCTTCACAACATTTAACGATGTGGTCAAGAATGCGGTTGCTAAGTGCGAGTCAGATTACAACCGTATCATGATAGATGAAGCACCAGGTTATAAGATCGATATTCCAGTCATTACTTATGAGGAGTTAGTAGAAGAAGCGATTCGTCAGTTCGGTGATGTACGAGTCAGAGAAGAGATTAACAGTGTTATTGATGCTTATCCTGAACTTTATTTGCAGAATATACACGTTGTCGACCATCTTATGACTTTATGTAAATCAATGACTCCGGCCGTTGTCACTTTTTTTGTGCCGCCTTATTATCCGGCTGTCAATGCGTCATTTGAACCGTTGATTGAATCGTTAGTCGTTACAGCAAATGAAACCTCATTACAAGCATTCGGACGTGAAAGCAAACGACTTCATTATTTTAATGGAATCAGTGATCTGAGCTATGCGAAGTACGATGCTGATAGTGTAAGTGATGCGATATATGAGCATAATACTCCGACATTCAATGAAAATTATCATATTCCATTCAGCGACATCAGAGACAATCATGCGCCTGTCTTCAACTGTGGACCTATTGGCAAAGATGCCCATAAAGTAACAGAGCGGATCAATAAGAAGAATGCTTTCGAAGAACTGCCGGTGCTGCTTGAAACATTGATTAAGACACACTTTATTGATCATCAGTAAATGACAGCTGGTATAAAAATATAGGTAAATATTTGTTTACCTGCACAGTCATTACTAATAGGGGTATGTGTCTATTAAAGGTAACATAAGGAGGTTGGTTATGAACAAATTCTACAGCCCGGCACTATCATCTGCTTATACAGCTCAAAGCCGCTGGTCAGGGTTTTTATTTGGGTTTGGTCTTGTTGCATTTCTGGATGAAGTCGTTTTCCACCAGCTGCTGCACTGGCATCACTTCTATGATAAATCCACAAAAGATATCGGACTAGTATCTGACGGATTATTAAATTCAATGGCTGGTTTCGCTATTATATTCAGCTTATTTCTTCTCGCTGATTTCAGGCGCCGCCATTTAATGGATTGGAAGTTCTGGATAGGTCATGTATTAATGGGGATGGGAACATTCCAACTTTTCGACGGCACTATCAACCATAAATTATTCGGCATTCATCAGATTAGATACGTGGATAACTTAATCGTCTATGATATTATATGGCTGATAGTAGCAGTGTTGCTGTTGATCATCGGATTCATAATCGGAAAAAGGGGAAGCAATGAATCATCACATGCATCATAGTATGATACCACTGTCGATTAATTTATTAATAATGGCCGGCGCCGGTTTACTTATCGTGTTATATCTTCATATGATGATAATGACTAATCAGCAGTCACGATTAAGACGGTGGCCGATGTATCGTCTGATATTCTGGATGGCTGGAATAATCATAGCGGCTTCTGCTGTTGTCGGTCCTCTTGCTGAAATGATGCATCGAAGTTTTATTTTTCATATGTATGGTCATTTGATGCTCGGTATGTTTTCCCCGTTATTATTAGTACTGTCTGCCCCGATGACATTGATGCTGAGAAGCTTGAATGTCAATCGAGCACGGCAAATAACGAAACTGTTATCCAGCCGCTACATTCAAGTGGTTACCCATCCTGTTGTCGCTGCATTATTAAATGTCGGTGGCTTGTGGGTGTTATATCGGACGAGCCTGTATCAGCTGATGCATGAATCAGTCCTTATATTACTGCTTGTCCATCTGCATATTTTTCTTGCAGGTTATTTGTTTACAGCTGCTATACTCTATATCGATCCTATAGCGCATCGTTATTCCTTCAAATACAGAGCAGTTGTGCTGGTGCTCGCACTCGCAGCGCATCAAGTGTTGTCGAAGTCACTCTATCCTTATCCACCAGCTGGAGTAGAGAGAGCTGAAGCGGAAGTTGGTGCGCAGGTCATGTATTACGGAGGCGATATCATCGATTACATACTGATTTTCCTGCTGTGTCTTGAATGGTATCGAGCAATAAGACCTGGAAAAAATTTAATTAAAATATAAAACTTTCAGCAAACGCTGAAAGTTTATTTTATATCTTGTCAAAAGAATACCACCGTTTAGGCGCTGTTGCGATATAATCAAAATTGAGAGTAGAATGACACTTCCTATGGAAAAGAGGAGTTTCACATGAAACGTGATATCAGATTGATGTTGTCTATCCCTGTACTAAGTTGGGCATTATATGATTTCAGCAATACAATATTCAGTGCCAATATCATTACGTTATTCTTTCCTCAATTTGTCACGGAACAGCTGGGCAATGATCCAGTGACTGAACAGCTGGCTTCAACATGGATTGCATACGCGTCAAGTGCAGCAGCACTTTTGCTCATCATTCTGAGTCCGATATACGGTGTCTATATCGACCGGACAAATAAAAAGAAACAATGGGTGATGATATTCAGTCTTATTGTTTTTACTTGTACGATGTTGATGGGATTGGCATATGAATCTTCATTAAGCCAAAGTATATTTGGTGTCCCGTTATCGTTTTTACTGATTATTATTTTATTTACACTCGCTAAGTTCAGTTATAATTCAGGGCTGGTATTCTATGATGCGATGATGAGTCAGCTGGCACCGAAGGAAAATCATGCAATTATTTCAGGATTTGGTGTGGCGCTAGGTTACCTCGGTACACTTGTCGGTATATTAAGCATTATGTGGCTGGTTGGTACGGATCATCCAGGAGAAACATTTATCCCTACGGCATTGATGTTTCTATTCTTCAGTATCCCGATATTTATCTACGGAAGAGACGGTGTATCAAAGACAGCAGTCAATAACAGTACTTCTTCATTGATGACCGGCTACAAAGAAGTGATAGAGACATTTAAATTAGCCAGAAATGAACCTGCTATTTATTTATTTTTAGTGGTCTATTTCTTCTTGAATGATGCACTGGCTACTGCTATTAGTATGATGCAGCCCTATGCTACCACTGTTGTCGGCTTCTCAAGCAGTGCATTTATCGGTATCTTTATGATAGCTACAGTATTCAGTGTGCTCGGTGCGTTCATCTTCGGTTACATTACTAAAAGAATCGGATCTGTCAAGGCACTGCAATGGGTGGCAATGATCTTGATGGTCGCATTAATTATTGCCAGCCTGCCGCTCGCTAAAGAATGGTTCTATGTGTGCGCGATACTGTTCGGCATTGCGATGGGTTCAATATGGGTCATCTCAAGAACATTGATTATTGAACTATCACCTGAAGGACATGAAGGGCAGTTCTTCGGATTATTTTCAATGAGCGGCCGGTTGTCGGCAGTGCTTGGCCCCTTCATCTATGGCACAATTACATGGGTATTCAGTGACTATGGACCGCTGGCGAGCAGAATGGCTATTTTATCGTTATTCGTCATGGCACTTATTGCATTCATCCTTCATTTCCGAGTCATTAAAGAAGTCGATAAAAATAAGTTTGAACTTTGATTTAAAAAAGAGGGTTTAACATGAGAATAGGTATTATTTCTGATCTCCATATCGATCGTGATACGAAACGAACCTTTGACGATTACGTCATTGTGCTATCACAAGAAGTCAGACGACGCAAAGTGAAGTTACTGCTCGTGGCAGGAGATATCTCGAATGACTGCAGGCTGTCATATCATTTCATTAAGGCATTGAAAGAAAAACTGGATATGGAAGTGCTGTTCGTTCCAGGCAATCATGATTACTGGCAGACAAACAATGATGTCAGTACTATTGAAGTCCATGATTATTTTAAGAGTCAACCTGAATGTCTGATTGAACGGCCGTACATTATCAACGATTCTTGGGCTGTTGTCGGTCATATCGGCTGGTATGATTACAGCTATGCAGATGCTAGATTTGATCAGCAGAAGCTGGCGTCAGGCAAATTCAAAGGGAGCACGTGGCAGGATAAGCACTATATGGACTGGCAGTTAGACGATCAATCAGTATCAAAAGCATTTGCTGAAGCAGTCCAACGGGATTTCGAACATATTGGAGACCGTCAGATTATTTTAATGACCCATATCGTGACACACAAAAAATTCACTGTTCCGCTTCCGCATCGAATTTTCGACTTTTACAATGCTTATATCGGGACATCTGATTTCAATGATCTATACAAAAACTATCCGGTCCGCTACAGTATTATGGGACATGTCCATTTCAGAAAAACGGCTGTAGAACAAGGAATTACTTACATTTGCTCCTGTCTCGGCTACACGAGACAGTGGCGCTCAAATCATATTCAAAGAGAAATAGCGGATGCACTTTATACCATTGATATATAATCTACCCTCACGGAACTGACACACTTGGTGAGGGTATCTATGTTTAAGGGTGGTCGATTAAGGAATAATACGGATAAATACAGGGAGGTTTTACAAATGACGTTGAATTCTTATCAAGTACCAGCCGGCAAAGCGATAAAGCTCGCCGATTATCCGCCGAGTGAAGGGAAACAGCAGCATAACAATACTATTAGAGATGAAGTGATTCCAGGGCTTGTTACAGAACTGAAAGATCTTCATCTAAAACTGCATGCTGAAGAGAAAAACGGCATTCTTGTCGTGCTTCAGGCACTGGATGCTGCAGGTAAAGATGAGACAATCAGCTATATCTTTTCCAATTTGAATGCACAAGGCTTAAAGACAACCTCTTTCAAAAAACCATCAGAAGAAGAGAGCAAACATGATTATATGTGGCGTCTACACGATGGACTGCCGGCACGAGGAGAGATTGCTATACTGAACCGTTCGTATTATGAGGAAGTCATTGTCACACGTGTTCATGATTTAGTGAAAGATGTAGAGGTGCCGGAACACATTGGCAAACAAGAGGTGTGGAAGTTAAGGTACAGACAGATTAACGATTACGAGCGATATTTACACGAGAATGGTTTTTATGTCATAAAATTCTTTTTCAATATGTCGCGCGACAAACAGCGTGAACGTTTACTTGAAAGAATGAAAAATCCTAATAAAAACTGGGAATTTTCATTCAACGATGTTAAAGAACGGGAGCACTGGGATACTTATCAGCAAATATTTGAAGAGATGCTGCAGGAAACATCGACTGAATACAGCCCGTGGTACATTATACCGGCAGATGACGAGTGGCATAGTCGAAGTATTGTCTCACAAATCATGATTGAACTGTTGAAAGACATTGATCCGAAATTTCCAGAAATCACTGGAGAAGATAAAGAGAAACTGAACGACTATATTAAAAAGCTTGAACACGAGGGAACAGCATGAGAGAGACTAGAAGATGGGCAGCCATCTATTTAATCCTTTATTTAGCGATGCTTGCAGTCAATTATTTGTCTTCAATGAACGTCGGTAACGTTGCAGACGAGTCAAAGACACTCATTCAGCCGGCAGGATATGCCTTTTCAATCTGGGGTTTGATTTACTTACTTCTCGGCATATGGATTATTAAATTATTCATGGTCAAAAGCACAGCAGGCTCACAGCACCATTTAACGTTCTGGCCGGCACTCAATTTCATCATTAATGGACTATGGATTTATGTGTTTTCAAACGGTTTCAAAGGCTTATCAGTGATTGTCATTGCGGCACTCTTGGTGACACTTATTGTGATGTACCGAAAAGTTTCGAATCATCAATATAATGGATTTGATCGATTCGTCTTCAGTAGTTATTTTGGCTGGGTCACTGTTGCAACTATCGTTAATATTTTTACTTGGGTAAAATCAATGGGTGTGACTTCTGTTCTTGGCTTGTCTGAACTGAGCTGGGGCAATATGATGCTGGTAGTAGCTCTCGCACTTGCCGTATACATTGCTTTTAAATACCACGATTTTGTTTATCCGCTCATCTTCATCTGGGCATACAGTGCCATCATCATTGAGACTGATGGTAACTATCAATTATTGACAACTGTCCTCATTATTTCACTCATAGCACTTGCAGTGACCGCGCTCATCATCGTGGTTAAACAGTTAAAACAACGTACTTAAACGATGCTGAATCGATTATAATTAATGGATAACTGGGAGGAGAGATGATAATTAACGATGTTGATGAATTTGTTCAAACGATTGAAGACAGTAATCATCGTGAGAGAGTTATTGAGTTATTAAGCTGGGTACAGACGAACTATCCGGAACTGCAGCAGGAAGTGAAATGGAATCAGCCGATGTTTACACATCATGGGACCTTTATTATCGGTTTTAGTGTAGCGAATCAGCATATTTCCATTGCTCCTGAACATAAGGGAATAGCGCAGTTTGAAGAGGTTATTCAGCAAGCAGGATATAGCTGGACAAAAGGATTATTTCGTATCAAATTCTCACAGTCGGTGGATAACGAGCTGCTGAAGAAGATCATTGATTTTAATATCGAAGATAAGAAAGACTGCGATACATTCTGGAGACAATAAAACGGAAATCCATCAAGGATTTCCGTTTTATTGTGACGCGATTAAAACTATGAATCTATTCATTAATGACCAAACTGCTGCTCTGTGAATGTACGATACATCGCGTGTGTTGATATTAGGTCCTGATGAGTACCGCTTCCTGTCAAGTGACCATTGTCGATAAAATAAATTTTGTCTGAATTAATGATAGTAGACAAGCGATGCGCGATGACGAGCACTGTTCTGCCCTGCATTAATTCACTTAAAGCATCCTGTACGTATTTTTCGCTCCGAGCGTCGAGGCTTGCTGTTGCTTCATCGAGCATTAATAGTTTAGGATTTCGCAGGAACGCTCTTGCGATGCTGATCCGCTGCTTCTGGCCGCCGGACAATTTAATGCCTCGCTCACCGACCTCTGTCTCCAGTCCGTCTTCTAGTTCATCGATAAATTCTTTGGCGTAGGATTGTTCAATAGCTTGAGTAATATCCGCTTCGTTGTATTCGCCAGGACGTGAGCCATATAAAATATTGTCGCGAATCGTACCGGATATAATGGCACTTTCCTGGGCGACATAGCCGATATTATCACGCAGCACGTGCATAGGAATATCTTTAATATTCACGCCGTCAATTTCAATCGCGCCGCTGTTTACTTCGTAATAGCGTTCGATTAAAGAGAATAGCGTGGATTTACCGCTGCCGCTCGGACCGACAAAAGCAATGGTCTGGTTACGGTCGGCATCGAGTGTAATATCAGTAAGCACAGGTGTACCATCGTTATAGCTGAAATACACATGTTCAAAATGCAGAGCACTGAATTCAAGCGGCTCGTGATAAGTGCCGGTATTCGGTTCTTCTTCATACTTTAAAATATCGGCAATACGTTCTGTTGCACCTAGTGCTTTGTTGTATTCATTGAAGAATAGACCGAATGTTGTCATCGGCATAATAATCTGAAACAAATAAAGCAGAAAAGCTACAAGCTTACCAATTGTCAATGTCCCGTCTGCGACACGTACACCGCCATAACCAATGATGAGCAGGATCATCAGCATCATGACAGTGGACATGAGAGGAGATAAATAAGCATTGATTTTAGCTTCCTGCATACCAAAACGGTAGAGATTTTGAATTCCTTGACGAGCTTTCGAGCGCTCGTAATCTTCACCGTTGAACGATTTCATCAGTCGCACTTCACTTAATGTCTCCTGTAAGTTGCCGGAGAAACTTGCAGTTTCGTTTTGCAGTGCCCGTGAGACTTTAGTCATTCGCCGGCCAAGCGGAATGATTACAGCGACTGCAAGAGGTACGGCAATGAACATTAGCAGAGACATCTTCCAGTCAAGGATGAACAATATGATAACCGAACCGACAATGGTCAGCATCCCACTAATGACAGATGGAAAGTGGCGAGTGATTAAATCTTTTAGAACAGAAGTATCATTAACGATACGACTGACAGACTCACCGCTTTTTGTAGTATCAAAATAGCTGACCGGCAACTTTAAGAACTTATCCCAAATAATTTCGCGTAATCCTCTGATAATACTTTGTCCCACATTAGCCAGTACATAGTTAGACACTCCATTGAATATGGCACTTAGTAAAAATACAAAGATAATTAATAGGATTAAACCTGTCGTAACAGAGTCTGTATCAAATCCGTCGATAAAACGCTGCGTCAACATGGGTACAATCAACGAACCAACTGTTCCTATCAAGGTCATTGCAATTCCTAATATAAATAGCTTCCGTTTAATTCCTGAACGTTTCAACAGCTGGTAGAAATCTGAGAATTTTGCTGTCGATTTTTCTTTTGCTGCGCTTCCACGAGCCATTGTCATTCCTCCGATTGTTGTTCATTGATGTACAGTGATACATTCGTATTTACTTTAATGATGATGTAAATTGATGTCAAATGATTGAAAATCATAAGAGTCTGAAAAGTAATGTTTTACACTTTCGATTTAAATTAAGTTTAAAGGGCTGCAATCATTAGAAATATTAATATAATAATTATATCAAATATAATAAATATATAAAGGCGGCTAATATTATGACTCAAGTTTTATACATTACAGCACATCCAAACGATGCAGCGGCTTCATTCTCTATGGCAGCTGGTCAATCATTCATTGACAGCTACAAAGCAGCTAATCCAGATCATGACGTCGTTCACATCGACTTATACAATACATTCATCCCGTTAATCGACAGCGACGTTTTCTCCGGCTGGGGTAAATTACAGTCTGGTGAAGAGTTCGCAAAATTATCTGAGACAGAACAACAAAAAGTTAATCGTTTAAATGAATTAAGCGATCAGTTTGCTGCTGCTGACAAATATGTCTTTGTGACACCATTCTGGAACTTCTCTTTCCCGGCAGTAATGAAAGCATATATCGATGCAGTCGCAGTTGCAGGTAAAGCATTCAAATATACAGCTGAAGGCGCAGTCGGCTTATTAACTGACAAAAAAGCACTTCACATTCAAGCACGCGGTGGTTACTATTCAGAAGGACCAGCAGCTGAACTTGAACTTGGCAACCGTTACTTGAAACAAATCATGAACTTTACAGGTGTGCCGTCATATGAAGAACTGATTATTGAAGGCCATAATGCAAACCCTGAAAAAGCAGAAGAAATCAAAGCTGACGGTATTAAACGCGGTGAAGCATTAGGTAAAACATTCTAATACTACACAAATAGAAGGTAGTATGATATAATCACTTTACAAATTAATAGCTCGTATCTTATTCAGAGCAGGTGGAGGGACTTGGCCCTATGAAACCTCAGCAGCAGGCTTATGCACTGTGCTAATTCCAACAAGTATATCTTGAAAGATAAGAAGATTCTCTAATAGCTCTTCTTGATTTTAAGATGAGCTATTTTTTTGTGACTAAAATAACCAGGGGGCAAAAGATGAGAACAAGAGCAGATATTTTAGCAGATTTAGAACTAGTGGAAAACTATAAACCAGTCAATTATAGTAGTTCCATGATAAAGACAGCAGACAGAAACCGTCTCGAGCGAGAACTAGAAGAAGTCGAAAAGAGTGAGCGTAAGATGGACTTCTACCGCCTCAACCAGGTGGAGAGAGAACCACGTCAAAAAGCAGGAGAGGCTATTGCAGCACAGCATGTAAGTAACGATAAAGAACTGAAGCTGGAACTGGATGGTTATACAATAGCGATTAAAATCTCTAAAACGAACAGCACGGCTGAATAGAAAAAGATTTAACGTGGAAATTAACGAGAAACGGCCTTCAAACCACATTTGAAGGCCGCTTTTTTAATGAGATAAGATGTTTCATTACAGTTCAGTTCGCAGCTGCCACAATTCAGGGAAGAAGTACTGGTCGAGCACTTTCTTCAAATAATTGACTCCTTGCGAACCACCAGTACCGACTTTAAATCCAATGATGCGTTCTACTGTTTTCATATGTCTGAACCGCCACTGCTGAAATAGATCTTCTATATCGACAAGTTCTTCGGCAAGTTCATACAACTGCCAGTATTTTTCGCTGTTTCTATAGACTTCTTTCCAAGCTTCTTTCACGCTGTCATTCGCTGTGTAAGTAATGCAAGGCTTTCTCTCAAGGACATCAGCATCAATATTAAGTCCAGCACGATGCAGGGCATGAATCGCCGCATCATAAAGGCTCGGTGTGCTGTAGGCTTCAAGCAGCTGCGCATGAATTTCTGGCTCATGTGAATAAATCTTCAGTATATAATCTGTCTTATAGCCGAGATAAAATTCAATCACCCGATTCTGATAGGACTGGAAGCCTGAAGAATGGCCCAGCTTATCACGGAACTCTAAATATTCGCTTGGCGTCAATGTAGAGAGCACATCCCATACATTTTTGATCTGCTGCTGAATTTGTGACACACGCGCAAGTTTCTTGAATGCTTCGCCGAACTGATCGTGCTGAACGTTATGGACGGCAGCTTTCAGTTCATGAATCAGCTGCTTCATCCATATTTCGCTGACGTGATGGACAGTGATGAACAGCATTTCATCATGATGACCGCTGAGTGGATGATGACTGGCAAGCAATGTCTCGAGACCGAGATAACTGCTGTATGTCATGTCCTTCCTGAAATCTGTATGAATGTTCTGCTCATCTTCAAATGCTTGATGCTTAGTCATGACACCGCTCCTTTTGGTTGGATGACTGCACGAACAGGGCTGCCGTCAGCGTCTTTTAAAGCAAGAGGCAGGGCGATCAATTCATAGTTGCCGGGCGTGACATTGTCCAGCATAACATTCTCAAGAATATATATATCATGTTCATAAAGCGCGTGATGACCTTCTAAAGCTTTACTTGAAATGTCATCGACTGAAGGTGTATCAACACCGATGAGTTTAACACCGAGCGAATTCAAATATTCAGCCCCGTCCTTAGTGACCCCAGGAACATTTTCCGGGAAATGTTCCGGATTGTTAGGAAGTGATGTTTTGATCAATACACGTTCAACTCGTTCAGTCAGCTGTGATTGAAGTGCTGCTGCTGAAATGGCATCATAGCCACTTAAATCAATTACGGTACAGTCGCCGATATAACGGTTGATGTCTAAGTCAAGAATTCGTCGGCCGGCTGTATCATAATGAAACGGTGCATCGACGTGTGTTCCGATATGAGTACTCGTTGTCATGCGGCCGATGTTCACAGAACCGGAATTTTCCTTTGTCACTGTTGTCTCATAAATAAAGGGCTGATCTTCCGGCCAGTGGGCAATATTATTCGTCAGCGGCTGCGAGATATCAATCCAGCTCATTATGCGACGACCTCTCTTTCATTTTCGAATTCCTTATATTTCTCCTCAGCCATAATGGTCTTGATGATCATCACTGCATCGTACAGTTCAGTAAAAGTATTATATAAAGCAACTGGGGACATTCTAATACCTTTTGGTGCACGGAAATCAGGAATCACACCTGCTACTTTCATCGCTTTTGTAATACGTGCTGCTTCCTCATGCTCGATATAAAGATGGCCGCCGCGCTTATCATGATCAAGTGGTGTAGTAATAACAAAGTCGAACGGCACTAAATGTTCAGTCACAAGCTCAAGCAATAAGTCAGTCATAAGCAAAGACTTAGTACGCACGGCATCAATTCCTGCTTCATTCATCATTTCAAGCGCACCGATTAGTGGTGCGGCACTCAGCATATGAGGCGTGCCAATCTGATAGGCGCTGGCGTCAATTGCTTTCTCGAAATCATGCGCCATATCGAACTGCTTGTTCTTATCAGAACCGAACCACCCGGCAAGACCCGGCGCATGGTCGTGATGCTTATTGTTTAAATATAAACCGCCGACGCTGCCAGGACCGCCGTTTAAATGTTTATAAGTACACCAGACCGCGAAATCGACGTCCCATTTACTGAGTTCATGAGGAACAGAACCGATTGAATGGCATAAGTCAAAACCGATCATAATACCTCGCTTATGTGCTTCAGTAGTCAGCTGTTTCATATCTAGTATCTGACCGCTCCGGTAGAGCACGCCCGGCAGCAGGATAAGAGCGACATCATCTGTCATCTGAGCCACAATATCTTCTGTCATCAGTGTCTGACCGTCTTTTGACTGGACTTGAACTAAAGCAGTGTCATCAAACCCTTTCAACCGCAGCTGGGATTTCAACGCATAAATATCAGAAGGAAAATTCAACTCGTCGGCTAAAATTTTGTAGCGATCTTCTGTCGGCTGATAAAGCGTTGAAATCATCTGATGAATATTCGTTGTCGTTGAGCCGGTCACACATACTTCTTCAGGTGCAGCACCAACAAGCGGTGTCATCAGTTCAGCCAGCTCGTCATTAAAGTAAAACCACGGCCGTTTTCCTTTCATCCAGCCGTCTATACCGTACTGTTTCCACGTCTCCACCACTTCATAAAGTGAAGACTCCGCACGCTTGCTCATTAAACCAAGTGAGTTTCCGTTAAAATAAATGACATCATCTGTCAAATAAAATTCATCTCTGAACTTAGCGAGGGTGTCTTTTGAATCGAGCTGTTTTAAATAATCTCTCGTCATCTCTGTCATCTTGTCATCTCCTTTATTTAATTGTATAAGGAATCAGTCGAAGTTCAAGAGAAAACGCTTTCTTTTCCAATATAAAAAGCTGACCCTCAGGCCAGCTCATTGTTATTCTGCTATAATTAAGTCTTTATAATCTGAATTTTCTTCTAATACTTTCTTTGCATAAGGACATTCAGGAATAATCTTTAAATTTTTCTCACGTGCTTCTTTTACACCGGCAGCTACGAGTTCTTTTCCGACGCCTTGACCTTTTAAGTCGTCATCAACTTCAGTATGGTCGATGACAACTGTGTCATTATCCTGAATCAGAAATGTCATAATTCCTTTAGGTGCGTTTTCTTTGTCTCCAACGTAGAACTTGTCTTCACCACGTTTAATTTGTACCATATGTTCTCCACTCCTTGAATTTTGTCAATTTAACTCGAATGAATAGCAGCTTATATTGATTCCATACCCGTTTCGACGTCCATTAAATCACGGCTGCATTCAATTATGTCCCGCAAAATGTCTGGAAAACTTGTTGAGATAGCCCCGGACCCTTTGAATATTTGTCTGCATGAGTCTCTTCATAAGGGGCTGTGACGGCTGCTATAAGCTGGTGGAATGGAGTGTAATCATCATGTTCAACTGCCTGTTTCAAAGCTTCTTCGACAAGATGATTCCTTGGGATAACGACTGGATTGACAGACTTCATCAGCTGATAAGGTTGTTCTTGAGAACGGATACGCTGCTGCCAGCGTTGGTACCAGTCTGTAAAGTCAGCGTTGTTACGGATCGTAATATCTTCAATCTTATTATTACTCAGCGTCCGGAAAGTAGTCGTGTAATCTAATTCATGTGCTTCCATCATATCCAGCAGCCCGATGATTATTTCTTCGTCGCCTTCTGCCAGCTGATGAAGGCCGAGCTTTTTTCCCATTTCATTTAAATAGTAAGTCGTATAAAGCGTTTCATACTGTTTCAATGATTGTTCAGCAAGTTCGATAGCTGCTGCTTCATTGGAATCAATCAAAGTGATCAATGTTTCAGCAAAGCGTGATAAATTCCATAAGCCGACGCCCGGCTGATTTTGATATTGATAACGGCCCTGGACATCGATTGAGCTGAAGACGGTGCCAGAATAAAATGTATCCATGAAAGCACATGGCCCGTAATCAATGGTTTCTCCGCTGATAGCCATATTGTCTGTATTCATCACGCCATGAATAAAGCCGACTGCCTGCCATTTAGCGATTAAAGCTGCCTGCTGGTCGATGACTTTATCGAGCAGCGAGAGGTATTTGTTCTCTTCGTGGTCGAGCTCTGGATAATGTCGATTGATCGTGTAATCTGCCAGCGCTCGAATAATCTCGCTGTCTTCCAGCCGGACGGCATATTCAAAAGTTCCGACGCGGATATGACTGGCAGCTACTCTTGTCAGCACACCACCAGGTAACGAAGATTCTCGTTGTACACTTTCGCCGGTCGATACAACAGCGAGGCTTCGAGTAGTAGAAATCGATAACGCATGCATCGCTTCACTAATGATATATTCACGCAGCATCGGCCCAAGAGGTGAACGACCATCCCCCATGCGGGAATAAGGCGTTCTACCGGAACCTTTCAACTGAATATCAACGCGTTTGTTGTTGCTCACGTGTTCCCCGAGCAACAAGGCTCGTCCGTCACCTAATATCGAGAAATGACCGAACTGATGCCCTGCGTAAGCTTGTGCTAACGGCTGTGAGCCATCAAACAAACGATTTCCGGCAAATGGATCTACTGAATTAAAAATCGACGGATCGACATCGAGTTCATATGCAAGTTGTGTATTTTTTACAACAAATTCAGGCTTTTTGACTGGTTGAAGCTGAGTAAGGGTATGAAGTTCACTAGGAAGTGCTGTATAGGAATTATCAAAGTTCCAATGATTACCGCTCATCATATACCTCCCAATAGTTAATGTTTTCTTCAGTTTAACATCTGAACGAGGGAAGGGTGAGCGAAAGGCTCATAAGGCGAAGGATGTGAGAATGATGTGGAGAAAATTAATAGCAGTAAATACACTGGCCTGGACGGCTGTCAATATAGGCAATTCTTTAATAATGAGTAGAATTCCCCGCTCTTTTTTCAGACGTTCAAGCAAACTATTCAAAGTTTTTTCATGGGAACGTCAAGGGGAAGTATGGAACCAATTTTTTAGGGTAAAGAAATGGAAAAATCGGTTACCTGACGGCAGTATGATCATTAGAAGCGGCTATAACAAAAAGACAATACCATCTTATAACGATGCCACATTAGCCACCTTTTTAATAGAAATGAGACGGGCAGAACTGACGCACTGGATGACGATGTTTTACGGTATGTTGTTTTTGTTATGGAATCCGAGATGGGCGGCGGTGCTGAATATCTTGTTTGGAGTCGTCAGCAATTTCCCTTTTATTATTGCCCAGAGATATAATAGACCAAGAATAGAAGCGATTGAAACGAAAAGAAACAGGCGTATGACCCCTTTTGGAAGCGAGGATGATTCACTATGAATGACAAAGAAAATAAGAGAGCGCAGCGTAAAAATGAACATATAGAATTAGCGGTGAGTCATCCGGCAGTTGAGACGTCATCATTTGATGACGTCCGTTTTGTCCATCAGTCGATACCGACTATTGATTTAGAAGATGTGAATCTTTCGACAACTGTTGGACCGCTGACATTTCAAACTCCGATTTATATTAATGCCATGACTGGTGGAAGTGAACGTGCTGCGATGATTAATGAGCAGTTGGCCATCGTTGCACGTGAAACACAAGTAGCTATGGCTGTCGGCTCGATGCATGCGGCGTTAATGGAGCCCAGTGCTGCCAAGTCCTATTCCGTAGCCAGGAAGCAGAATCCTGATGGCGTGATCTTTGCGAATGTTGGTGCTGACGTCAATGTTGACCTGGCATTACGTGCAGTAGAGATGATAACAGCAGATGCACTGCAAATTCATGTCAATGCCCCGCAGGAACTCGTCATGCCGGAAGGAAATAGACAGTTTTCAGCATGGTTGAGCAACATAGAAGCTATTGTCAGGCGGTCACCGGTTCCTGTCATTATTAAAGAAGTAGGTTTCGGATTAAGCACAGAAACATTCAGTGAATTAGCTGCTATAGGCGTGAAAATCGTTGATATCAGTGGTCGCGGAGGAACCAACTTTATACATATTGAGAATGAACGTCGTGATTTGAGAGACATGACCTATTTAAAGGGCTGGGGACAGACGACAGTAGAGTCATTGCTGGAATCAAGTGCCTATCCGGAGCTCGATATACTGGCAAGCGGGGGTATACGACATCCTCTCGACGCTATGAAGTGTTATGCACTTGGTGCAAAAGCAGTGGGAATGTCACGCACGATGCTGCTGTTAATTGAAGAGCAGGGAACAGCAGGAGCCATTGATTATATCAATACTTTCAAAGAACACCTCAAGATGATTGCACTCATGCTTGGCGCACGGTCATTAACAGAAATTAAGAAAAAATCTATCGTACTGACTCCGGAATTAATATCCTGGCAGCAGCAGCGAGGTTTAAAGTGAGGAGAATGACAATGAAAAAAGTGATTGTGATAGGTGCTGGTGTTGCAGGTCTTGCAAGTGCCATCCGTCTTCAAAATGAAGGGTACCAAGTAGAGATATTTGAGAAAGAAGCATTGCCGGGAGGAAAAATGCATCGTATTACTCGAGAGGGATATTCCTTTGATCTCGGGCCGACCATTGTGATGATGCCTGAACTATACAGAGAGATATTTGAACTTGCGGGACGTGATGCTGACGATTATATTCCAATGCAGAAACTGAATCCTATGTATAGCGGCTACTTCAATAATGGTACAGAAAAGCTCGAAGTATCCAACGATCTTGTACAGCTTATAGAATTATTTGAAGGCGTCAGTGAACAGGATTCTGAAGGATTTCTGCGTTATATCAGTGATCTATACAGTAGATTCAATATCGCAAAAAATCATTTCCTTCAGCGCCCTTTCAGAAACAAAAGAGATTTCTACAACTTAGATATACTGAATCAAGGATTGAAGCTGAAAACGCTCGGTAATGCCGAAAATACAATGAATAAATACATCAAGGACAAACGGATGCGCGATATGATCAGCTTTCAGACATTATATATTGGAGTGTCCCCATCTAAGAGTCCATCACTCTATACCATTATACCGATGATTGAATTTTTGTATGGTATATGGTTCATCAAGGGCGGAATGTATACGATGGCCAAAGGAATGGCAAAGCTATTTGAAGAGCTCGGCGGCGTCATTCATTACAATGTATCGGTAGACGAAATTATTGTGCAGAATCAACAAGCGGTTGGTATTAAAACCCCTTACGGTATGTTCAGTGCGGATTATGTCATGTGCAATGCCGACTTCCCTTATGCGATGAAACATCTTGTACAGGATAACGACGCAAAAGGAAAGTATACAGATGAAAAAATCGATCGTATGGACTATTCGTGTTCTTGTTACGTGATGTACCTCGGCATGGATAAGAAATATGAAGAAATACCGAATGTACATAACTTTGTGTTCTCAGGTGATCTGGATAAAAATATTAAGCAGATTTTTGATGGCAGCACCATTGAAGATCCATCGCTCTATATGTATATCGCTTCTAAACTTGATCCATCCCTTGCGCCTGAAGGTAAAGATGGGCTCTATGTGTTGATGCCGATTTCAGAACTCAAAACAGCGCAGTATGAATGGAATGAGGAAACTGAACGCTACTACAGAAATAAGATGTTAGCTAAGCTCGAACAGCTGCCGGGGATGAGTAATATCAGAAACGAAATTGTCACAGAAACACGTGTCACCCCCGTCGATTTCAATAATCGTTTTAATGCATATAACGGCGCTACTTTTGGACTTCAGCCAACATTGTTCCAGAGCAATCATCTGCGTCCTCAAAGTAAAGCCGTGGCATGTGACAACTTGTACTTCACAGGAAGCAGTACCCATCCTGGGGCAGGTGTTCCCATCGTGCTGTTGTCGTCCAAAATTGCGGCAGGGGAATTAATGCTTGATGACCAAATGACAGGAAGTGATCGCCATGGATCGCAATAGGCTAAGGAAAGATTATGAGTATTGTCAAAATCTCATAAAAAAACATTCGAAGTCATTCTATTATGCGTTCAAAGAACTACCGAAATATGATGCTGACGCAGTATATGCAGTATATGCGTTCTGTCGTATGGTTGATGATATAGTTGATGAAGCACATAATCAAGAGGAAAGTTCTGCTCATTTAGCAGCTTTTAAGAAAGAGTTAGATGATTTTTCAGCAGGACAAGACATCAATCATCCGATGTGGCGCGCCTTACGGGACGTACATAACCGTTATGAGCTTGATTTGACCATGTTTTACTGGCAGATTGCAGGACAAGAACAGGATATTGATTTCACACAACCGAAGACGCTTGAAGATTTAAGACATTATAGTGTCCGCGTTGCCGGCTCAGTGGGACGGATGCTGCTGCCGATCCTATCAGAACACTGCAGCGAAGCCATGAAGCAAAATGCTGAAGAACTCGGTGTAGCGATGCAGATCACTAATATCTTAAGGGATATAGGAGAAGATCATCAACATCATCAGCGTATCTATATTCCTGTCGAAGTCATCGAACAATATGGCTGTATTCAAGCGATTGAAGACCGTCAAGTAAATGCTGAATTTATTGCGATGTGGGAATATTTAGCTCAATATGCTGAGAAGATTTACGATCAGTTTTATGAGTCCATTAGTTACTATAAGAAAGAAGCACAGTTGCCGTTGTTATTATCAGCGATGGTATACCGAGGGATTATCGACGAAGTAAGAGCTCACAACTACGACTGTTTAACACGTAGAAATAAAGTGTCATCGACTAAGAAGTTAATGCTCAGGCAGCAGGCTAAGCAGTATTTAGGAAGATGATTAAAGGAGGACTGACAATGAAGAAAGTAGTGGTCATCGGTGGCGGACTAGGCGGGATTTCATCAGCGATTACATTAGTGCAGCAAGGTTATGATGTCACTCTTTATGAGAAGAATGATCATATCGGTGGCAAATTGAACCGGTTGGAGCAGGATGGCTTTGGTTTTGATTTAGGACCATCTATTTTAACTATGCCTTATATCTTTGAAGAATTGTTTGAAAAAAGTGATACCCATATGGCTGATTATGTGAAAATAATGAGACTGCCATTAGAATGGCGTGCTTTTTTCCCGTCCAGTCATACATATAATTTATACGGTGATTTAGCTGTTATGGCACAGGAGAACCCTTATTTATCAGCTCAGGATATAGAGGAATACAGGAACTTCCTGGATTATGCCGGTCGTATTCATGAACTGACTAAAGACAGCTACTTCGCACGTGGCATCGATCAGAAAATACCACTGATAAAACATCACGGCCCGTTGACAGCATTGCAAGGATTTGACTATTTCAGTACGATGCAGCAAGCTATCAACAAGTACATCAGTAATCCTGAATTCCGTGATATGCTCGGCTATTTTATCAAATATGTCGGATCATCATCGTACGATGCACCTGCTGTCTTAAATATGATGATACATATGCAGCATGAACAAGGAGCATGGTATGTTTCAGGCGGCATGCATAAGCTTGCTGAAGGAATCACCCAGCTTGCCCGTGACATTGGTGTTAAGATTCATACGGGTGTTGAAATCATTCATATGAATCAAGTCGATGGAACGATACAATCTGTTCAATTAAGTGACGGAACTACAGTTACCGCTGATTATTTTGTCTCCAATATGGAAGTGATTCCACTATACGAACAGCTGCTTGATCAACCACCAAAAAATATCAAAAAATTGAAGAAAAAATTTGAACCGACGAGTTCAGGCTTAGTGATGCATATTGGAGTGGACCGGGAATATCCTCAGCTTGCACATCATAATTTCTTTTTTTCCAATGATTCTAAACGCAATTACAGACAAGTCTTCCATGACAAAGTGCTGCCGGATGATCCGACTATCTATCTCGTTAATACGAATAAGACCGATCCTTCGCAGGCACCGTCCGGCCATGAAAACATCAAAATATTACCGCACATTCCTCATCTGCAGCACAAAGACTTTTCAGCACTGGACTATGCAAATTTAAGGGAACGTGTATTAATCAAATTGGAAAAGATGGGACTTACCGATCTTCGGCAGCATATTGTCACAGAAGATTTGTGGCTGCCTGCTGACATCGAACGGGTATATGGTTCTGACCGCGGAGCGATATACGGAACACTATCAGACCGTAAGAAGAATAATGGCTTCAAACATCCAAAGAAGAGCGATCATTTTGATAATTTATATTTCGTCGGCGGGACTGTTAATCCAGGAGGCGGTATGCCGATGGTGACACTCAGCGGTCAACAAGTCGGTAGAATGATTGCAGAGCGTGACCGGTAATGCTGTTTGCATTTACAGGTCTGATGTTACTATCTTTGATTTGTGGCTATTTGATGTATGTCAGAAATCCAGGCGTCAGTACAATAGCGAAGCATCAGCTGCCTACCGTCAGTATTATTATTCCGGCAAGAGATGAAGCCGACAAATTGCCTAAACTACTGCAATCCATCGAACAACAGAACATAGCAGCGGATGTCATAGTGGTCAATGACGGGTCGACTGACGATACAGCCGCTATTGCTGAAGAATTCGGTGTCAGAGTCATTCATTTCAATAATCTGTCTGACTGGAAAGGGAAGACAGCTGCCTGTTACGAAGGGACACGACATGCGCAAGGAGAATTACTGGCGTTTATGGATGCTGATACATGGTTTGAAGATGATACATCGCTGCGAAGAATCATCACTTCTTACAACCAGGGGCTCATTGCCATACAGCCGTATCATATAACGAAACACTGGTATGAGCAGTTATCTGTAATGTTCAATATACTAACTGTAACAGGTATGAATATTTTTTCTATTATCAGACCTAAAGAAAATACCGGTGCTTTTGGCCCATTTATTCTCTGTTCATATGAAGATTATCATCAGACAGGCGGTCATAAAGGGGCAGCCGGCGCGATGATTGAAGGCTTTGCACTGGCTGATCATTTCCATGACAATGGACTTCCAGTGACCTTGCTTCTTGGCAGAGGAACATTGAACTTTCGAATGTATCCTCATGGGTTACGGTCAATGATTGATGGCTGGGCAAAACACTTTGCTACAGGAGCCACTAAGACGCTGCCGTCAGTGATGGCATTGATTGTCATGTGGATGATGGGGTCTGTAACACTGCCGCTGTTTATTATATGGGGCGGATTAACAACTACAACTCATTTAATGATAGCAATAATTAGTTATTTAATTTACTCGAGTTATTTTTACGTTATTTCAAAAAGAACAGGAAGTTTTACGCGCGTTACCGCCTTGCTGTTTCCTGTCGCTTTTTCCTTTTTTATCTATGTGTTCCTGCAATCTGCTTATTATACTTTTATCCGAAAAGAAGTGAAATGGAAAGGACGCCGTATTAAATTTTAAAAGAGGTGATTGCAATGAATGGCTTTAATATCGAACTGAACGGACTGAATTATCATGTCATTGATCAAGGGGAAGGAGTTCCAGTTCTGCTGCTCCATGGATTCCCTGACTCTTCTAAATTATGGACACATATGATTCCTCTCCTCAACGCTGAAGGCTATCGTGTCATTGCGCCTGATTTAAGAGGTTACGGTAAGACTCAACTGGCAGAGGATTATACGATTCAACAGTCAGCAAAAGATTTATTTGATCTGCTGAATGCGCTGCAGATTCACAACATCAAAGTGGTCGGTCATGACTGGGGTTCTATATTAGGATGGTATTTTGCAGCTCATTATCCGACAGTTGTGGAGAGCTATGTGGCGCTCAGTGTCGGCCATCCGAAGGCATATTTCAGACGAGGGACATTGAAGCAGCTCTTCAAAGGTTCATACGTCGGATTATTCTTGCAGCAGGGCATCGCCGAAAAAGTATTGAGTGCAGGAAATTATTTTGTATTACGCAAAATGGCGGGTGAATCTGAGGAATTGGAGCAGCAATGGTTAGAAGATCTACCAAGGCCGGGCAGACTGACTGCTGGATTGAACTGGTACCGTGCTAACTTCAATATCAGTAATATAGGCTGGATCAAAAACATGCCGAATGTGTCAGTGCCTGTCCTGGGTATCATCGGTGCCAAAGACCCGGCTCTGACAATCGCCCAGATGCAGCATTCATTGTATTATGTTAACGGCACGTTTGTTAGTGAAGTTTTTGATGAAGAAGGCCATTGGATGCCGATGACGTGCCCGCATCAGTTAGTGACGCGTCTTGTTGAGTTCTATAGGTGAATGACAAGAGAAAAGGAAATCCCGTTGACTGGGATTTCCTTTTCTCTTGTTTACTCTTATAAATCGAGTGTCTGATTCATTTTTGAATCTTCCTTGTTATCTGCGTTGACGAGGCGTTTCAATCCTTGGATAATGGTTTTGGTCGTCTGGTCAGTGCCCCAGTATTCAGCAGATTCTGCTTCCACTTTAATGAGGACGACATTCGGATCGTCATAAGTTGTTTTAAGGAATGCATCCATCGCTTTGTTCCAGTATTTTTTCTTCAGCTCCAGATCATCTACTAACTGACCGGTTCCTGAAATAGATACATAGCCTTCTTTTGAGAATGAGACGTTCACTCGGTTGTCTTCCAGCAGTTCATCTGCTTTTTCGGTATCTCGTTTTGTAATGAACCATAAGTTGCCATCTTCTTCAGCTTCCTGATAACTCATTGGTCGTGAAACTAACTTGCCTTCTGATAGAGTTGTCATCATCGCAGTATCGTTCTTCTTAATGATTTCATAGAGACGTTCACGCTTTTCATTGTTAGATAATTGTTCTGACATACTAGCACCTCCGTTGATTGTTATCTTCACCCTACTAGAGCTGACAGATGATTACAAACAATAAGCAGTTATCATCAACTTTATTATGTTAAATCAATGTCTATGTACTAATTCATGATCATTAAGGGTAAAGATTATGTTAAAGGTCACATAAAACATTAAAAAAATAAATGAAACAGGTGAAATGATGCAAATTTTTCGTCCTTTTGAAAGCCATGAACAGTCAGCGATGTATCTTGATAATAGACGCCTCTCTAAACAAGTACTTGAACTGTATCAGATTATCCGTGTTTGTCTTGCCGAGATGAACATCATCGAGGGCAATACACGTTATTTATCTCATCCCATCGTCAAACATATTTATCATGAAGGTCATCCGTTCCTGCCGGATGCACTTCACTTCCTTCATGCCTGTGATGTAGAGCATCAACGTAGAGGAGGCAATAGAAATGAGGCATTCAGAAATGATTTACTGCGACTGAGTGAACTGATTGAACACCATTATCATTCGTTTGATGACAAACGTATTCCGCCATTCTATGTCTATGGAGACGTCAAAGTATATGGTGAAGACGTCTATGGACTCTACCGTGAGCTGCTTCATCAGAAATGGCTGGATGATCAAATTGCGCCGAGATGTGGTGTATCATTGACTGCCAAAAGATAGGCACATTTCTTCAATGTTACTTAATCATTTGATATTATGAATATGTAACATAAGGAGGATTGTGTATGCTCAGTGTCAGTCCCATTAAAGAATTTCAGATGATTGAATCATTGAAATCTTACTTTTATCATTCGAATATACGTGACTATTTATTTTTTGTCATCAGCATTAATATCCCCCTTAAATTAAATGACATCGTAACATTGAAAGTGCAGGACATTATAGAAGAAGGTGCACTTAAGACATTCCATATTCATCATTACGATATTCATCTCCCTGATTATCTGTTATCCGATTTGACATCCTTCATACAACAGCATCATCTTAGAAGTGATGATTACCTCTTTCAATCCGTTAAGACGAAACAGCCGCTGACAAGACAGCAAGTGTATCGCATTATTAATGAAGCGGTGATGACATTGCAGCTGGATGCGCATATCGGTGCACAGTCATTGAAAAAAACATTTGCTTACCACGCTTATCAGCACCACATGGATATTCATACGCTGCAGCATTTGCTGGGGCATCAGTCAAAGAGTGAAACTTATAAATTTATTCAAATAGAACCTCCCGTCAATAAAGAACTCCATTTAAATCTATAGAAGTAAGGATGTGACTTATGCTCATACTGTTTTTACTGCTCGGCCTGATCATTATTCCAGCCTTCTGGTTATTGAAAGGTTATATCAATACATTACATACAGGTTATATTGCTCTTGCGTATCCGCTCGTCGGTACGATGTTTAGTCTTATCGCAATATTTTCAGGTACCACATTCAGTACTCGGTTGACATGGATTCCACAGCTGGATATTCATTTTTCGTTCCGACTGGATGGCTTGAGCCTTATCTTTTTCTCCTTGATTTCAGTCATCGGCCTGCTCGTTATCTTCTATTCAGTCTTTTACATGTCTAAAAGTGAAAACTTACCACGATTTTATTCATTTTTAATGTTATTTATGGTTGCGATGTACGGGGTTGTTCTCTCCAATAACACTATCGTTCTCTACATTTTCTGGGAGTTAACAAGTATTGCATCATTCCTATTGATCAGTTTCTGGTACAAAAAAGAAAAGTCACGGGAAGGCGCATTGAAGTCGTTCCTTATTACTGTGTCTGGTGGCATGATGATGCTGCTGGGATTTATCGCGCTATATATCATCACTGGCACAAATCAGATTGATCAGATGATTCAGATGTCCGAGGAAATGGACAAAGGCTCTCTCTATTATTTTGCAATGGCGATGATTCTGCTTGGTGCATTGACCAAATCTGCTCAGTTCCCATTTCATATTTGGCTGCCGGATGCGATGGAAGCACCGACACCTGTTAGTGCTTATCTGCACTCTGCCACAATGGTCAAAGCAGGGATTTACTTGCTGATTCGTTTTCTGCCGGTGTTCAGTGGGGAGCCGGTCTTCCAATGGATACTCATATTGAATGGACTGATCACGATGCTGATCGGTAGTATTTTTGCAGTGAGACAGTCTGATCTGAAAGGTCTGCTGGCATATTCTACTATCAGCCAACTCGGAATGATCGTATCGATGATTGGGCTTGCTGCATTTGATGTCAATGATACGCGTCATCATGAACTTGTTGTGCTGTCACTTACAGCCTGCTTACTGCATATTATCAATCATGCAGTATTCAAGGCAGCTTTGTTTATGGGGACAGGAATCGTTGACCATGCTGCGCACACGCGAGATTTGTATAAGCTCGGCGGCCTGAGAAAAGTACTTCCTGTTACTTTCGTCATCATGACGCTTGCAGCATTATCGATGGCAGGTGTTCCATTGTTAAATGGATTCTTAAGTAAAGAATTGTTCTTTACGGCGCTGAGTGATGCAAGAGCGGGGAGTTTACCATTTGCTTGGCTGCTTATTGCACTTGGTGTGATAGCGAGCATCGGGACATTTTTATATAGTGTCGTGATGATTGCCCGTACATTTCTAGCAGAACGTCATATTGAAGAAGTTGCTGGAGAGAATCTAGGACTGCTTGCAGCACCGGCTATTCTAGGAGGACTCATCATCGTACTATTCTTTGCGCCGAATGTCCTTCTTCATTATTTAATCACACCGGCCATCCAGTCAGTTATTACATATGATACAGCTGAACTGATTCATCCTATTAAACCATGGCATGGATTTAACATGCCCTTATGGATGACAGTGACAGTATTCGTTGTCGGAAGTATATGCTTCCTTACTGGTTGGTACAAGCGTATTTATCCGAAGCGAAAAGAGATGTGGTTGAACGTTGTCTACAAAGAAACATTAAGACGCGTCGACGTCATCAGTCGTGCAGCCATCCGAAGAATTATGACGGACCGTCTGAACCATTATTTGATGTTTCTGTTTGCCGTCATATTAACGGTCTCGCTCCCGGTGACTTTGTATGTGTTAGTTGATGAATTTATGATGTTTGACTGGCAGACGCCGTCCTTGTACAGTCTAATTTTGACGCTGTTTATTCTCACTGCATTGTGCGCGCTGCTGTTTGTACAGTCACGTATGACAGCGACGATTTTAGCCGGTGCAGTCGGCTACGGTGTTTCTATTATTTACATTTATATGCATGCGCCTGACCTTGCTTTGACTCAGCTGGTTATAGAGACCATTACAACAGTGCTGTTCCTGACTTGTTTTTATCATCTTCCTGACCTGGAAGTGGAACGCAAAAGTCGTTTCAATCAGATTGTCAGTTTTGCAATTGCAGGAGGCATGAGTATCCTCGTGATGACATTGTTATTTATGTCAGGTAACTATGAGTTGTTTGACTCGATTTCCATATATTATGAGAATGCTTACAAGCTGACAGGCGGTAAAAATATTGTCAATGCGATACTCGGAGATTTCAGAGCATTTGATACATTGCTTGAAGGCGTTGTGCTGTTGATCACGGGACTCGGTATATTCATGTTGATCAGACAGCCGCAAAGAGGAGGACGAGAACTTGAAAGAAAATGATGTGCTGCTGGAAACCATCTCTAAACTCGTCATCATTATTATCCTGACATTTGGATTCTATATATTCTTCAATGGACATAATGGACCTGGCGGAGGGTTTATCGGGGGTCTTGTGTTTGCTTCGGGATTCATTTTGATGTTTTTAACATTTGATGCAGGACGGATTAAAGAAGCTCTGCCCTTTAACTTTAACTTGCTCATTATTTTTGGCAGTTTAATTTCTATCTCTACGTTGTTTATACCACTGCTAAATGGCGATGAATTTTTGACGCAGTATGATGATTATTTTATGATGCCTTTATTCGGAGAGTTTCATCTGTCGACTGTCACATTATTTGAATTTGGAATATTGCTGACAGTACTTGGTGTTGTAATGACTATATTATTAACGATTAGTGGTGATGTAGATTGAGCGGATTATTAATTATCATCATAGGGATGATCACATTTGTCGGGGTTTACCTGATTTTATCAAAAAATTTAATTAGGATTGTTATCGGCACTAGTATTATCAGTCACGGTGCAAACTTATTCCTATTATCGATGAGCAGAGCGGGCAAAGATGTTCCGATTATCGGTGAAGGTTCAAACTATGTTGATGCATTACCGCAAGCTTTGATTTTGACTGCTATTGTCATCAGCTTTGCCATTACAGCATTTCTGTTGGTTCTTATTTATAGAATGTATAAGAAAACAAATAACAGTCATATTGATGCGTTAGGAGGATATGATGATGAATAATTTATTGTTGATTCCACTTATCGTGCCATTGCTGAGCGGCATTATTCTATTCATCTATCCTCACTACCAACGGCTGCTGTCAATCGCTGCACTGGCTGTTTCTGGTATTATTTCATTGTATTTGGCCTATTATTCAGCGGTGAACGGAATGCTGGTTATCAATTTCGGAGGATGGAAGGCGCCTTATAGTATTCAGTTTGCAGGTGATGCGTTAAGTCTGTCGTTGTCATCAGTCAGTCTTCTCGTGACCAGTCTAGTACTACTCTATGGTTATCATAGACCGTTGCGGGAAGATGTGAAGTTTCCATTTATTTTGTTTCTGCTGGTTGGCGTCAACGGCTCATTTCTAACAGCTGATATATTCAATTTATTCGTCCAGTTTGAAGTGACACTGCTCGCTTCATTCGTACTGCTTGCAATCGGCAACCGAACAGCGCAGCTCAAAGCAAGTATCCCATATGTGGTCATTAATATCGTCGGTTCATGGTTATTTTTAATTGCCATTGGTCTGACTTACCGGACATACGGGACACTCAGTTTTGCTCATCTGTCAGAACGTGTAGCCAGTACAGGTATGACGAGTTATACGATTATTATCGCACTGCTGTTTTTAGTAGTATTCAGTTTGAAATCAGCCTTACTGTTGTTCATGTGGCTGCCAAAATCTTATGCTGTACTGTCGACTGAGAATTCCGCTATATTTTCGGCGTTACTCACTAAAGTCGGTGTCTATGCGTTATTGCGCGTATTTACAGTTATTTTTTCAGTTCATTCTTCAGTCACGCATGTATTAATACTTGATATGAGTATCATTACAATGATTATTGGGTGTATCGGTGTGCTGGCCTATAGAGATATCAAATATATGATCTGTTATCAGATTATCCTATCTATCGGTATTATTATTTTCGGTCTGGCAACAGACAGTTCAGCTGGACTGAACGGGGCCATATTATATTTGCTGAATGATATGATCATCAAAGCCCTATTATTCTTAACAGCAGGTACCATCATTCATCAGCTTCACACTAGATTGATCAGAGATAATAAGGGGCTGATCAAAGCATTTCCTGTACTCGGTGTTATATTTTTCCTTATCACACTTACCATCGGCGGTGTTCCACCGTTCGGAGGATTTCCCGGGAAATTGATGATTATTCAAGCGGGTCTGGATAGTGGTGAATATACAGCGACTATCATCATGATTATCACGAGTATTATCAGCCTCTACACACTGCTTAGAATGTTCATCAAAGTATTTCTCGGAGAAGCAGCGGAGCTCAGCACTGATAGATCGTTCGAACCTATACATCGTCATCAATATGCGGCTATGATTCTACTGCTTACACTGTCATTATGCATATCATTGTTTGCCAATCCATTGATTGAATTGATTCAATCAATGGATGTAGAGACTTATACTGAAACCATGATGACAGGAGGCGAAAATTAATGGCACAATTTCTGCTTAATATTCTTATTGCAGTATTATGGACATTATTTGGAGATCAGGATCAGTTCTATTTATCCACATTTCTCCGCGGTTATATGGTAGGGATTATTATCGTGTTTTTCATCAACCGTTTTTTTGGGGGAAAGTTTTACCTCTATAAAGTATGGGTGATATTAAAGCTGTTTCTTGTGTTTAACTATGAACTGCTGACATCGAGCTTAACGACAAGCAGATATATTTTGTTCCATGCTGAAAAAATTCATCCAGGACTCGTCACTTATGAAACAGAGCTTAAAGAGAACTGGCAGATCACTATATTGACGCTGCTAATTATATTGACACCTGGATCAGTGGTGCTTAGAATATCAGATGATAATTCGAAGCTGCTCATCCATGCATTGAATCAAGACTCTCTGGAAAATGAGAAGCTTTTAAAATCGATCAGAAATTATGAGCGATTGATTATGGAGGTGGCATACGCATGATTATGCTGATTATTAAAACCGCACTTGTCATCTATGGTATTGCGATGTGCCTTGCGCTTTATAGAATGATCAAAGGGCCATCACTGCCTGACCGCGTTGTTGCTTTTGATACGATAGGCGTCAACATCATGTCATCTGTTGCGATTATGAGTGTAATTTATAGTACAAGAAGCTATCTCGAAGCGATATTAATCATCGGAGTGCTTGCCTTCATCAGTACGATTGCGACATCCCGGTTCATAGAAAGAGGTGTGATCTTTGAACGTAAACGAAATCGTTAGCCTGTTGGCAGCACTCGTTATTTTGCTCGGGAGTATGATGGCATTGATCAGTACGCTCGGGCTTGTCAGATTTAAGGATGTCTATACTCGGAGCCATGCAGCGACAAAGAGTTCAACGCTTGGTGTATTGCTGACATTATCCGGTGTATTTATATATTTCATGGTCAATGACAATTATTTCAGTGTCAGACTGATTCTCGGCATCGCCTTCTTGTATTTAACGAGCCCAGTCGCTGGACACTTGATAACAAGAGCAGCGTATCATTCAGGCGTAAAAGTGTATACAAAAGATAACAAGGAAATAGAAGATTTGAACTGATATTTTAATATGATGAACTACAAAAAACCTTGGCCGTCCACTACTGGACGATCAAGGTTTTAATGATTCTGTGCAAAGTTGCCATGAACTTCGGTTGTTTCATATACATTGATGAAACTATTAGGATCAATTGCTTTGCAGATTTCAATGACGTCCTTAAGTTCATAGCGCGTCAGTACCATCATAATTACTTGACGCGGTTCATTCGAATAACCACCGTAGCCATTAGTAATGGTCATTCCTCGGTAGATGTCTTTGATCAAAGCAGCTTTAATCGCTTCACCTTCTGTTGTGACGATATTAACTGTGAGTTTAATATGAGATGTATAAATCGTATCAATAGTTTTCCCTGAAATGTAAATAGATAACAGTGTGAGTAGAGCAATGCCCCAGTCGAAGAAGAAGCCGGAACTTAAGACGATAACACCATTTAACAAAGTCAATATTAAGCCGATTGAGACATTGCTGCGCTGTGAAATAATGATGGCAATGATATCCATGCCCCCAGTTGTCCCTGAATACTTGAGAATAATACCGATACCGATACCAAGGATGACTCCGCCGAAAACGACATCCAAAAGCTGATTATCCGACACTTGGATAACTGGTACGAGTGTCAAAAAGACAGAAACCATGATGACACAGAAAATAGTGTTCCACATCATAGACTTCTGCAGCTTCATATAACCTAGTATGAGCAGTGGTAAATTCAGCAGAATATTTAACAGGCCAGTATCAATACTGAATAGAATATGAAAGAGCAGTGCTAGACCGCTGATGCCGCTGCTCAATACTCCATGTGGAAGCAGGAACATATTGAAACTGACGGCAATGATCAAAGAACCTATAACGGTGATAATGTATTTAAGAACGGTAGAATGCATGAACGTTACCTCAACTGTTTTCTTTTATTATAGCAAGAGCGGAGGCTTCTAGATTTCTGACTATTTTAATAAGCTGCTATTTCATTATCAGCGAAAGAAATACACCGATAATGACTAATGGAATAACGAATTTAAGGAGGAAAATCCATAGTTTGAATAATGGCTCCTGATAAGACTGCGTGACCAGCTCGCTATGTGACATGCGCTGATCAAGGACATAGCCGGTAAATAGGGAGAACAGGAGCGCGCCGAGCGGAAGCAGTATATTTGAGACAAGAAAATCCATATTATCAAAAAATGTTCCTGCTAAGAATGTCACGTCACTCAACATACCAGATGACAAGGCAGAAGGAATACCAAGAACGAACAGACCAATAGAGAGTAAGACTACTGCTGTAATCCGTCTGCTATTTTGATTTTTTGTAGCATTTGACACATTGATTTCAAGCAGTGAAATAGATGATGTAATCGTTGCAAAGAAGAATAACATCAAGAAAATCAGATAGAACAAATGACCAAACGGCAGCTGATCAAAGACGTAAGGCAGCACAATGAATAATAGACCTGGTCCTTGAGCAGCTTCAATGCCTAATGATGCGGTTGCAGGGAAAATAGCAAGTCCTGCCAGAACAGTAATGATAAGATTCAGCCCGACAACAGAAAGACCTGACTGGGTCAAATCCGTCTTCTTGTTGAGATAGGATGCGTAAGTAAGCATGCCGCCGAAACCAACCGATAATGAGAAGAACGATTGACCGAGCGCAAACAGAATGCTGTCAGCTGATAATTTGGCAAAATCAGGTTTCAGGAAATAACTGACACCTTCCATGGCATTGTTTAATGTCAATGAACGGATAATGATGATAATGAATGCAATAAACAACAGAGGCATCATTATCTTGGATGCCCGTTCTATCCCATTCCGAATCCCTTTAACAACAATTAAAGCAGTTAATACAATGAATAATGCCTGTCCTCCTATTGCATAGAGCGGATTGCTGATCAGACTGCCGAATACACCTTCGTAATCTTGAGTTGGACTGCCTGTTACCAGTATAACTATCGTCCGGATGATATAGATTAAGATCCAGCCACCGATGACACTATAAAAACTAAGCAGCAGAAAAACACCGATGTTACCTAAATGCCCGATTAAATTATAGGATTTGCGACCTGTTAAAACACCGAAGCTCTGTGTACTGTAAGTATTACTGTGCCGGCCGATGACAAATTCTGATAACAGTAATGGAAACCCGACCAGCATCGTAAATAGCACGAAAATGAATAAGAAAGCAGCACCGCCGTTGTCAGCCATGACATAGGGGAATTTCCACATAGCACCAAGTCCGATTGCTGAACCTGCACTTGCCAGAATAAAACCTAACTTTGAACTCCATTGTGATTGTGTTTCCATTGTCCTACCTCTTTTCATTATTTTTTATCCAACAAAAAAGACCCTGGCATAATATGCCGGGTCAATAAAGAGAGACCGGGCATAAGATGCGTCCGGCCTCCGATGGTTAAGAAGCCGTCATAGATGACTTATATCTATGACGGGCATAAATATAAGTATTATGACAGCTGCCAACCTTTGTTAAGTTGTGTGTATAATAACTGATTCATAGTCTTAACCTCGTTTATTAGAATTTATCTTATATTATCAGTGTTAAAATTTTAAGTCAAGCAGAGATGCATGTTTTCTAAAATAAGGGTATATAAATATATATTAGTTGATGATAGATGATTTAATATGTATAATTCATAAAAATGTTTAAAAAAACAGACAAGTGGAGGTGTAAATATGGACTTAGATAGAGAATTATTACTTTTCATTCTTCATACTATCAATCTTCATAAGACGAATAAACTATCGTTAGAGCAGCTGCAGAATTTGACAGTCAATCAATTTTCGGATGTATCAGAAGAAATCTTTATATTTCACTTCGAACACTTGTCTGATAAATGTTACTTATCATATCACAATACGTTAGTAGGAAATAACCGTTTGATCTATGATTTAGGCTTGACATTCTACGGTGCCACCGCCTTAAGGCAGCACCTATCAAATAACCAGTTTAAATAACAGTTAAAGTGAATCATCGACGACTTATCTCCATGGGAAGAGCCGCCGATGATTTTTCGGCTAACTTGACTTAATGAGGGTATATGGAGGAAGAAGATAATTGAGGAGGAACTTACATGAGAAAAGAACATATTTCATATTGGACGAAATCATCGCACTTTAACCCATTTCCAAAGTTGACTCAAGATTTACAGACAGATGTTCTTGTCATTGGCGGTGGAATTGCAGGAATTCTTGCTGCTTACCAAATCGCTAAAGCAGGTCGTCAAGTAACCGTTCTAGAAGGTCAGCGTTTAGCACAGGTGACGACGGCTGGAACAACAGCTAAAATTACGGCACAGCACCATCTTGTTTATCAAGATATTATAAAACAACGCAGTGAAAAAGAAGCTCGCCTATTCTATGAATCACAGATGGATGGAATTGAAATTCTTAAAAGTCTGGCAGATGAATATGACATTGATTGTGACATGGAAACTCTATCAAGCATTCAAGTGACTATCGGCGAAAGCGAAAAGAAAATCAAGAAAGAATATGAAGCTTACCAGCAGCTGGGTATCAATGGAACGCTGCATGAAAAAGATATGGGGCTGCCGTTTGAGACGACGATGGGTCTTGAAATGTATGATCAGGCCCAGTTCCACCCATTGAAGTTTTTGTCTGCTATGGTAGATCAATGTGTGGAACTCGGGGTGACTTTCTATGAAGAGACGATGGTCAAAAAAATCGACGGAAATACAGTGGAGACAGAAGACGGTCAGGAAGTCTCTTTTAACCATGTTATATGTGCGACGCATTACCCGATAGCGAATATTAAGCATAACCTTCTACTGCACCTTGAGATTGAACGGTCATATATTGTTGCCGCCAAAGAACATACGCCGATTCCATATGCGATGTTTCAGGTTGCAGACATGCCTGAGCGTTCGTTAAGACACTATATTACAGAAGAGGGAATCGGCTTACTGGTCGGCGGTGAAAATCATGTCGTCGGAACAAAGGATGATGTCTCCCATGCTTACGAACGTCTTGCCTATGATGCCAAAAAACTGTTCAATGTTGATGAAATTACTGATCAATGGTCTGCTCAGGATATGATGACGGCTGACAAAATGCCGTTGATCGGCAGATACAGTAAGAATGATAATACAGTGTTCATTACAACCGGGTACAATAAGTTCGGTATTGCTACTGCTGCTGTCGGAAGTGTCGTATTACGTGACTTAGTGATGGGCACAGCTAACAAGTACGAAGACTTGTTCAAGCCGCAGAGAATTGATACATTAAGCAGCCAGGCGAAAGCGACTGCTAAAAAAGCATTTACAGCTGTTAAAGGTCAGGGCAAGGCGGTAAAAGATTACCGGACTGACCGCGATGCCCTGAAAACTGATGAAGCAGCCATATTTTTAAATGATGGTCAATTTGAAGCGGTCTATAAAGATCGGAACGGAGAAGAACATACTGTTAGTCCGTTCTGCACACATATGGGCTGCGTTCTCAGTTTCAATGATGGTGAAAAAACATGGGACTGTGCCTGCCACGGGTCGCGATTTGACTGCGATGGCAAAGTGTTGGAAGGACCTGCTTCTAAAGATCTCTCTTCTAGATAACGCTATAGAAGTTATGGTAAATTAATAAGGAGCAGTTCGAATCTATCTAAACGTCTACAGAAAGAATGGATACCTATGACTCATCGTGAAGCATTTGTAACCGCCGGAGAAATATACGAGATGGGTGTACCTCCTCATGTATTGTCACTGTGGCTGACCAACGATCTCATTCAGGTCGTTCATAAAAATAAGCTCGAACGATTCTTCTGGAAACACGAAGTAGAAGAATTGATCAAGCGTTATCTTTAAGCAATGTACTGTCCAATAAATACTGGACAGTATATTTTTTTGCGAGTTGGTATAAATGCTGCTTCAGTTGCTGTTCGGAAGTGTCGAGCTGCTCAAGTAGCGCAAACGTCCGGGCTTTCTCAGTATCAGTGGCACGTTTTTTGAAGTAGCCCCAGACATGCTGATAGGCATTGGTCTTTGAACCTTTAGTCGGTGGGGTATTTTTTGCCTGTTCAATCAATGCGTGAAGTGCCTCGTAGCTCGGCTGTTCTTTCATCAAAGCTCTGATAGCTTCGTAACTTGCCTGACTATGATACATCACCAAGTATTTTTCCTCGCGCCAGTACTTCTCAAGTTGTCGTTGTTCAGCCATCATTTGGAGTAAATCTCTCTTAATGCTGCATCAACGTCAGGATAGCTGAATTCAAATCCTTCAGCTAATAATCGTTCAGGAAGCACACGCTGACCTTCGGTAACCATCTGTGCCTGTTCACCGAGAACAGTGTTCATCATCACTTTTGGTACTGGGAACCAGTGAGGGCGATGCAGCACTTTTCCGAGTGTTCGGCCGAACTGATCCTGGGTAGCTGGTTGTGGTGCTGTGAAGTTAAAAATACCTGTTAACCGCTGCTTATAAATGTACAGCATTGCCTCAGTCAGATCATCGATATGGATCCATGATAATACTTGTCTGCCATCTGCGATAGGACCGCCCGCTGCTAAGCGATAAGGCAATGCCATGAGAGGGAGTGCACCGCCGTTTTTCGCGAGTACTACACCGAAACGGCAACGTGCGACATCGGTTCCGAGTGCTTTAATTGCTGCTGCCTCGGCCTCCCACTGACAGACTACTGATGACAGGAAATTATGAGGAACAAAGACGTCACGTTCTGTAAATGTCAGTCGTTTAGCCGTTGGATAATACCCGACTGCACTTGCATTAATCACATAAGGTCTGTAGCCGGTTTGTTCCAAATAGTGACGTAATTTTTTAGTGGATTCAATACGGCTTTTCAATATTTGTTTCTTATATTCTTCAGTCCACCGTTTGTTTAATGTGGCACCTGCCAAATTGATGACAAGGTCAGCTTTTGGCATTTGTTTTATCCAGTCCACTTTTGACCAGTTCACATAAGAAACTTGTTCCGTATTTTGATGGTCAGTTCGCGATAATATCACTACATTGAAGCCTTGTTTTACGAGTCGTTCTGTCAATGCTTGTCCAACTAAGCCGCTTCCTCCGGAAATCACTGCTGTTTCAGCCATGTCAATCACTCCTTAAATAAGTAATCTGTGTAGATGATCATCGTTAAATCGGTCATTGTTTCACATAATTCTTCAATGGGTATGTGGAAGTTCTTGCTGATCCATAAATCATAGATAGATACCATTCCTGAAAGATAAAATGTTGAAATCATGTCCTGATCAATCGCAGCATGAGGTTTAAGATAACGTATTTGCTGCAAAATGATAGGTTTGAATGAACGAATTTCCTTATCCAGCACTCTGCCTCTCAGTTCAGGATGTAACTGTGAAAATATATGCTTATTATTATGGATAGCTGTCAGAACCTGCCATACATTGTCGTATATATGTGTTCTTACTTCTGTTGCAGGCAGGTCAGCAGGAACATATCTTAACGCAAAATAGATGTCTTGATTGCACTGTTCAATCAGATCTTCAAACAATGCATACTTATCCTGATAATATGTATAAAACGTAGAACGTGTGATATCAGCACGTTGAACAAGCGCCTTAATGGTGATGTCTTCAATAGTAGCATGGCGAAGCATTTCATTCATGACATCGATGAGATGCTGTCTTGTTTTATGATAGGTTTTGGTAATCAATGCCATAAGCAGTATCCTTTCTGTGACTCGGACATTCATTAGTTGATAACTAAATTTTACCTTGAATAGGATAAATAATAAAATATTTTGCAGAATCACTGTTTTGTTTATTTATCGGGTATAGACCAGTAACAAGGAGGTCTGTCGTTTGAAAAACAAAGCTTTAAAAGTGATAACATCGATAGAACGGCTTGGTGTTGCGGAAAAAGGTAGTAAACGTGCCCATGCAAAAGGCGTTAATTATCATGCCGATGTACAATTGAATGAAGAAGGAAGACAGTTGCTTGGTGATATGACTCATGCAATCGTACGATTATCTGATGCACCACCCAGTACGAAATATCCGTCATGGAGTGTGTCTTTAAAAGGGTTATCCATGCGTTTATCAGGAAATAATCAGCCTTTAGACCTTGTTTTCGTTACTTTTCCCTATTTTCCGTGGGTTAAAGCGGATTCTATCGTAGAAATTGGAAATTATGCTGTTGCGCTCAAAGAACAAAGTGACTGGCAGGTTAAACTAAATCTCTGGCGTAAAATATTGCAGATAGAAAATTTCCATCAACATATCTGTAAATTCATCCGTCATATGCCTATAGTCACATACCGTACTCATCGAAAATACTATAATTTACATTATTTCAGAACAGTCAATGACGATTTCACTCGGTTTCACGTGAAATATATCAACCACCAAATACTGTTATATACAGAGCGTTATCATCAAGCTGCTTCTATTGAACAAATAAGAAGGGATGAAATAGTTCGTCATATAGGAACGATACGTTTAATCCAGGAAACGGATGAACAGATTGATTATTTTGATGTTATGCAGACCGGAGATTATTTGCGGCCGTTGGATGATGACGAGATATTACTGTTAAGACACTATATGTATAACATATCATATGAACGAAAAAGGAAAGAGAGGGAAAGTCATGAATAAAAGTCGATTAGAATCTATCGTCAATGAAGTGATTCAAGCAAGTTTAGCAGCTGATAGACGAACCGTCATGAAATTCGTAGACCCTCAAATTAAAGACCATACATTGATTGATGATGAAATTATCAAACGTATACAGCGTGTATTGAGTGAACCGGACTCGAGTTATCAACTATCATTTGAAGAGAGTTATCCATTTGTCCGGGCATTGATTATGACAGGCTCTAAGCAGCCGTTAACGCCTGTTCCGTTAGAATGGCAGGTAATAGGTCTTGATATCATATACGATCAAACAGCAGATAAATATTACATTACTTTGAAATAGTCTGAAAATTAATAGTCATAAAAAGAACCAGCCATATATGGCTGGTTCTTTTTATGACTATTTTGATGTGAGGCCTTTTGTACAACATTAATCAAAGGAATTAACAATGATTATTGCTCGTCTTGTGCTTTCTTACGTCTGCTTGTGATAATGCCGACACCAAGAATACTTAACAGCACTGACCAGAATATAACCTGCCATTGCCATGAATGCGGGAAAGCATGAGGCAGGATGTGGATTTTGTCATGTGCAAGCACAAGGACGACTAATTTAATACCAATCCAGCCGACGATAGCAAAAGCTGCTGCTTCAAGACCTGGATATTGTTCGAGGACTTTGACAAAATAATTTGCTGCAAATCTCATCAAAATCACACCTAACATACCACCGATAAACATGACTGCAAATTGTCCTGCGTTAATACCGCCGATTTGTCCGCCGATTTCAGGTAAGGTGACAGCAATAGCAATCGCTGCAAGCATTGAGTCAATCGCAAATGCGATATCTGCAAGTTCAACTTTCAGTACAGTCATCCAGAAACCACTACCTTTTTTCTCTGCTTTCTCTTCAGCGATATTTGGTGTTTTTGGATCATCAGCATGATCTTTCTTCTTGAAATAGGTGTACAGATTTTTAGCTGACATAAACAACAGATAAGCCGCTCCTAATGCCTGCACCTGCCATATATGTACGAGCAGTGTGATCATGAATAATGATGCTAAGCGGAAGACAAACGCGCCCACTAGGCCGAAGAACAGAGCCTTTCTCCGTTGCTCCTCCGGTAAATGCTTGACCATTACTGCCATAACGATGGCATTGTCCGCTGCAAGCAGCCCTTCCAGTAATACTAACACTAAGATTACCCATGCGTAGGATATAATAATACTCGGGTCCATCATGATTCTCCTTTATATTAAATTGATGAATATAAAAAGACCCATGCCAAATAGAATTGGCAAAGGTCTCGCTAAACATGAGTTTTATAATCCCGGAAGCCTGAGCTTCGTAATGACGGAATGATACAAGGTGTGAACCTTTTTGAGCTACTCCCCTTCGACATAAGTCTCAGATATTCATTTGTGATTATTATATCAGCTTTTTATTGAATTTAAAAGTAATTCTTGTTCTAGCAGTCGTCCGCCTGTAGAAAAGTGACTGTTTTGTGGCGAAGGAGGAGAATGTTTTTTCAGAGATAACTAAGGGTAATTATTATATGTACTTTTATTTGTCTGTTACTCAGCATATACGATAAGACTACATAGGAGGAACTTAACTAATGGCTAATGACAAAAATAAACAGTTGGAATCAGTAACCGTGGATACGACTCAAGAAGCGGCATTAACAACAAATCAAGGTCTTAAAATGGCGGAAGATGAATTTTCATTAAAAGCAGGTGAACGTGGTCCGACATTGCTTGAAGATTTTCATTTCAGAGAAAAAATGACCCATTTTGACCATGAACGTATCCCTGAAAGAATTGTTCATGCACGTGGTTATGGTGCCCA
>CAACWY010000065.1_pt1 | contig 64059 bp, 73 predicted proteins | sample 2275801 | NCBI WGS metagenome assembly CAACWY01 (sample SAMEA5312475, study PRJEB27640) | indoor metagenome | biome: indoor environment; feature: uncontrolled; material: tiles wood | place: Germany | collected 2014-07-07 | reverse complement strand
GTCATAACTAGGGTGGTACCGCGAACACGTTCGTCCCTTTCTGGGGCGGGCGTTTATTTTATTTTAAGGAGAGATAACTTAATGAAACGATTAACTGCTGCTGAAATCAGACAGATGTATCTTGATTTCTTTGTTGAAAAAGGCCATATGATTGAGCCGTCTGCACCACTTGTACCGATTGATGATAATACGCTGCTTTGGATCAACTCCGGTGTAGCGACGTTGAAAAAATATTTTGACGGACGCGTTATTCCTAATAATCCAAGAATCGTCAATGCTCAAAAATCAATACGAACGAATGATATCGAAAATGTCGGGTTCACTGCACGTCACCATACATTCTTTGAAATGCTTGGTAATTTCTCTATCGGCGATTACTTCAAAAAAGAAGCCATTGAGTGGGCATGGGAATTCCTGACAAGTGAACGATGGATGGCGATTGATCCAAGTAAGCTATATGTGACGATCCATCCAGAAGACACTGAAGCATATGAGCTGTGGGTCAACGAGATTGGTCTGACAGATGACCGGATTACGCGAATTGAAGGTAACTTCTGGGATATCGGTGAAGGACCATCTGGACCGAATACCGAGATTTTCTACGACCGTGGTGAGGATTACGGACAGGATGATCCAGCTGAGGAGATGTATCCAGGTGGAGAGAATGAACGTTATCTCGAAGTATGGAACTTAGTGTTCTCAGAATTCAACCATAATCCTGACCATACGTATTCTCCGCTTCCAAAGCAGAATATTGATACAGGGATGGGGCTTGAACGGATGGCGAGCGTGTCTCAGAATGTAAGAACCAACTTTGACACGGATCTCTTCCAGCCGATTATTAAACAGACTGAGCAGATTTCAGGTAAAACATATGGAACATTAAAAGAAGATGATGTTGCATTTAAAGTCATTGCAGACCATATCCGTACAGTGGCATTTGCAGTCGGAGATGGTGCTCTGCCATCAAATGAGGGCCGCGGTTATGTGCTCCGTCGTCTACTGCGTCGTGCGGTAAGATTTGCACAAAAACTTGAAATCAATCAGCCGTTTATGTATGAACTGGTGGATATCGTCGCTGAAATAATGAAGCCTTATTATCCAAACGTCGAAGCTCAGAAAGATTTCATCAAACGAGTGATTAAATCTGAAGAAGAACGATTCTATGAGACGCTGGAAGAAGGTCTTGTACATTTCAATCGACTGAAAGAAGAAGCAGCAAGCGGTTCACATGAACTGCGCGGTGAAGATGTGTTCAAGCTGTATGATACATTCGGTTTTCCTGTTGAACTGACTGAAGAGCTGGCAGAAGAAAACGGACTGAACATTGACCGTGCAGGTTTCGAAACGGCGATGGAAGAGCAGCGGACACGTGCAAGAGAATCCCGTCAAAAAACTCAGAGCATGCAGGTTCAAAACGAAACATTGGCAAATATCAGTACGCCGAGTCGTTTTGTCGGCTATGAGACGTTGACAGCAACGACTGAAATAGAAAACATCATCTTTGCTGGTGAAGAAGTCAGTGAAGTTGAAGGAGAACAAACGATTCAGTTTATTCTGCGTGAGACACCGTTCTATGCAGTGAGCGGAGGTCAGATTGCTGACAGAGGTACTGTCAGCCATGATGACTTTGAAATCGCAGTCACTGAGGTCACTAAGGCACCGAATGGCCAGAATCTGCATACAGGAACGATTCAGTTCGGCCGCGTTCATGTCGGATCCACTGTTGAAGCGGCTGTAGATGCTGGTTTTAGAAATGATATCATCAAAAATCATAGTGCGACTCATTTAATGCACGCAGCATTAAAACAAGTGCTGGGCACACATGTTAATCAGGCCGGCTCATTAGTAACGCCCGAACGCCTGCGCTTTGACTTCTCTCACTTTGGTCCTGTGACGTCTGAAGAACTGGACAAAGTAGAAGCGATTGTCAATGAGAAAATATGGGCAAACATCAAAGTAAGTATCGAAGAGATGCCGATTGAACAGGCAAAAGAAAAGGGTGCAATGGCACTGTTCGGAGAGAAGTACGGCGATGTGGTCCGTGTCGTTGAAATGAGTGAATTTTCAATTGAACTATGTGGTGGTGTTCACGTAAGAAACACAGCAGAGATAGGTTTATTCAAGATTGTTTCTGAATCGGGAACAGGGGCAGGTGTCCGGCGTATCGAAGCGGTGACAGGCAAAGCTGCCTATGACTTCATGACTCAGTATGAAACAGCAGTGAATCAGTTGATGATACCGTTAAAGGCGAGAGATCTTGAGCAGTTCGAGACAAAGATTGTTGAGCTTATACAGTCAGAAAAGCAGCTGACAAAACAGCTTGGAGAACTTAATAAAGAACTATCCACCTTAAAGGTCGGAGACATCAAAGAACAGGTTGAAACCATTAACGGTATTCAAATACTCGCAATGGAAGTGCCTGCTGATGACGCTAAAGCACTGCGTGAATTGATGGATGATTATAAATCTAAACTTCCTGACACCATGATATTCCTTGTTGCTGCCAATGATAAATTAAACTACATGGCGACAGTCGCTCAATCGTTGACTGACCGCGTACACGCCGGCAACTTGATTAAAGGTGTCGCTGAAGTGACATCCGGTAAAGGTGGCGGACGCCCTGACTCAGCTCAAGGTGGTGCAAATGACCCTTCAAAAATAACAGAGGCATTACAATTTGTTAAAGACCACATATCTTCACTATAAATTAACGCTATAATATAGTATGATACAAAGTGAATCAATGTCAGTATAAGGGGTGTTTACAGTGGAAAATTTCGATAAAACAATGAAGTTTAACTTTGATGAGCTGCCGAAAGAAGAAGTACGTACTGTTCTTCTCAATGTGTATCATACACTTGAAGAACGAGGCTATAATCCAATCAATCAGATTGTCGGCTATCTATTGTCTGGAGATCCTGCCTATATTCCAAGACATAATGATGCGCGCAATCAGATCAGAAGATTGGATAGAGATGACATTATGGAACAGCTGGTTTCCAGTTATATTCATTCAGAGAAAGAATCAAATGAATAAGGCAATCGGTCTGGATGTAGGGACGAAAACAATTGGTGTCGCACTGAGCGATGCTATGGGATGGACTGCACAAGGGCTTGAAACACTCCGCATCAACGAACAAGAAGGTTACTTAGGCATTGATCGGCTGCAGGAAATCATTGAAGAACATCAAGTGAATGTGGCTGTGATCGGCCTTCCAAAAAACATGAACAACACTGTAGGTCCAAGAGGAGAAGCATCGCTGCATTTCAGTGAACTACTAAAAGAAGCTGTTCCGCACTTAGAAATCGTGATGTGGGATGAGCGGTTATCAACAGTAGCCGCTGAACGTTCTTTGCTGGAAGCAGATGTATCGCGCAAAAAGCGAAAAGCAGTGATAGACAAAATGGCAGCAGTATTTATCTTACAAGGGTACTTAAATTCAAAATCATAGAGGAGAATAGCAATGACAGAACATAATCATAACCATGAAAACGAAGAAATCAACGGAACTTTAGATATCAATAACGAAGAAGAATTACTGACGTTATATGATGAAGATAACAACGAAGTACTTTATCGCAAAGTACTGGAGTTCTACAATCCTGAATTCGACAAAAACTATGTTATCTTAGCTGAAGAAGGTGCATCTGATGAAGATGAAATCGAGTTGATTCCGATGATCAATGTTCCTAATGAAACAGGTGACGGCGGTAAATTCCTACCGGTTGAAACAGATGAAGAATGGGATATGATTGAGGAAATCGTTAATACTGAAATTGACGAGGAAAATTTCTAGGAACTAAGGGTGACTTTATGAGGAATCGTAATGAAGAAATCAAGGATGCAAAATCAGCGTCGAGGATCATCTCTGCTGTAGTCATCGGCTTATTGATGCTCGGCCTCATCGCTGCAGGGATAGCTGGGTTCTTCTATTTTACTGCCAGCCAGAAACCACTGGACCCTGGCAATGAAAGCACAACTAAAATAGAAGTTCTGCCTGGTGAAACGGCAACGATGATCGGAGATAAGCTTGAAAAAAATAAGATCATCAAAAGCAGTGACATGTTCAAGTATTATTTGAAGTTCAACAATATTTCAAACTTCCAGGCAGGCAGCTATGAGCTGTCACCATCAATGACTTTCAAACAGATTTCAAAAAGTCTGCAGGAAGGTAAAATCTACGTACCGGTCGCGTTCAAGATGAATATTCCGGAAGGGATGACCATTGATCAGATTGCAGATATCGTTGCTAAAAACACAACTATTAAAGCAGCGGACTTCGAAAAAACAATGAATAGCAAAGCATTCGTCAAAAAAATGCAGAAGAAACATCCGAAGCTGATTGCCGATGATGTATTTGATAAAGAGGTGAAGAGACCGCTTGAAGGCTACCTTTATCCGGCGACTTATGAATTTACTGAAGAGAATCCGACGACTGAAGAAATCGTTGATAAAATGCTGACTGCGACTCAGGATAATGCTTTTCCATTATGGGATAAGTATGGCGGTATCGTCATTAATGAAATGGGTACAGAAAAGCGGCTGACATTCCATGAGTTTCTGACATTCAGTTCTTTAGTAGAACGGGAAGCAACAGGCTTGACGGACCGTGCAAAAATTGCTTCTGTCTTCATCAACCGGATGGAAGAAAATCCACCTATGCCTCTTCAGACGGACCCTACTGTACTATATTCACTAGGTCGTCACAAAGAAGTCACATATGAAGAAGACTTAAAAGTAGATTCCCCTTATAATACGTATCAAAATACAGGTCTTCCGCCCGGTCCTATCGCAACAAGCGGTAAGGCTTCGATGGAGAGTGTACTGAATCCGGCACAGACGGATTACTTATACTTCCTGGCTGACTCTGATGGCAAGAATTACTTCTCTAAAACGCTTGAAGAACATAACAAACTGAAAGCTGAACATATTGATAACTAGTGGTCATCGTTAAATGTTCCTGTTCTTAAATGAGCAGGAACGTTTTTTTGGTCATCCTTTCATTCAATCAAGAGAGACTGTAAAATTAAGACTTAATTTTTATGCGGATATGTGATACAATATTTTGAATGAATTCAAATTCTACCGGCCATGTGGTTGGTAGTTTTTCTGTTAAAGGATTGAGTCGTGTTGAATAATAGATCATATATCACACAATTGAATAAGAATACAGAAGTAGATGTGTTACGTGATGATGCACTGGCAAATCAAGTTCCCATTATGGATAAAGTGGCGCTCGAACTTGTGAAGCAGCTGATCAGAATTCAAGGGGCATCATCCATTCTTGAAATAGGGACAGCCATCGGTTATAGTGCGCTGCATTTTGCTTCGGTCAATGACCAGATTGAAGTGACAACGATTGAAAGAAATAAAGAGATGTATGAGCAGGCAGTGACAAATGTTGCGGCATTTCACTGCGAAGACCGTATCCGTCTCATCTTTAATGATGCGGCAGAAGCATTTTCTGATGTGAACGACAGGCAGTATGATATATTGTTTATCGATGCAGCGAAAGCACAGTCGAAGAAATTCTTTGAATTATACAGTCCGCTTGTTAAACGCGGTGGACTCATCATTACTGACAACATTTTGTATCATGACTTCGTCGGCCATATCGAAATTGTCAGAAGCCGTAACGTCAAACAAATGGTAAGGAAAATTGAGCAATACAACAACTGGCTGAAAGAACAGCCGGGCTATACAACAAATTTTATAGATTTAGGAGATGGCATGAGCATCTCGGTAAAGGAGTTTTAATATGACAGAATTACTGGTTACCCCAAAGTCACTGGACCATCTAAAAGTGCTGATTGAAGCGGGAGCTGATGCCTTCGTGATCGGTGAACAGAAATACGGCTTAAGATTAGCCGGAGAATTCAAGCAGCAGGATTTGCTGACAGCTGTTGACCTCATCCACTCAGCCGGAAAAAAAGCTTATGTGGCAGTCAATGGTTTATTCCATAATGAACATCTTGATGATGTCGAAAATTATATTAAATGGCTGCACGACATCAAGGTTGATCGTATTATTTTTGGTGATCCTGCTGTCATGATGTATGTCAAAGAACAGGAACAGCCGCTGCCACTGCACTGGAATCAGGAGACAGTCGTTACGAATCACTTTCAGTGTAATTACTGGGGAGAAAGAGGCGCAGTGCGAGCGGTACTTGCCCGTGAATTAAGTATGGAAGAAGTCATTGAAATCAAAGAGAATGCCAATGTTGAAATCGAAGTTCAAGTGCATGGCATGACATGTATGTTCCAGTCGAAACGTCAGCTGCTCGGCAATTATTTCCTTTACCAGGAAAAAGCAATGAAAATCGAAAATCGCCAGGACGAAAAGAACATGTTACTTTACGATGAAGAACGTAATAATAAGTATCCGATTTTTGAAGATGCTAACGGGACTCATATCATGAGCCCTAATGACATTTGTGTCATAGAAGAGCTTGAGGAACTGTTTGAAGCAGGGATAGACAGCTTTAAAATCGACGGCGTACTGCATTCAGAAGAATATATCACTGAAGTGACTAAACAATATAGAAAAGCAATTGATTTGTACGAAGAAGATCCAGATCTATACGATGACGAGAAATTCGGACTGCTGGAAGTGATTGAAGATATTCAGCCTGAATACCGTCCATTAGACCAAGGGTTCCTCTACAAACAAACTGTTTATTAAGGGTGAGAGACATGAAAACAGAAATGGAATTAATCAAACCGAAACAAATGCTGAAGAAACCTGAACTTCTTGCGCCGGCCGGCAATCTTGAAAAATTAAAAGTGGCAGTGCACTATGGTGCCGATGCTGTATTTATCGGCGGTCAGGAGTACGGCTTACGGTCGAACGCTGATAACTTTACAATGGAAGAAATCAGAGAAGGTGCAGAATTCGCGGCGAAATACGGTGCCAAAGTCTATGTGACTACTAATATCTTTGCACATGACGAAAATATTCCAGGACTTGAAGACTACTTACAAGGTCTTGAAGCAGCAGGAGCTACCGGCATTATCGTGGCAGACCCGTTAATCATTGAGACGTGTAAACGTGTCGCACCGAAACTCGAAATTCATTTGAGCACGCAGCAGTCACTCTCCAACTGGAAAGCAGTGGAGTATTGGAAAAATGAAGGATTGGAACGTGTGGTTTTAGCACGGGAAACAAGCGCCGATGAAATTCAATTAATGAAAGAAAAAGTGGATATCGAGATAGAGGCATTTGTACACGGTGCAATGTGTATCGCCTATTCAGGCCGCTGTACATTAAGCAATCATATGACAGCGCGTGATTCGAACCGTGGCGGCTGCTGTCAGAGCTGTCGCTGGGATTATGATCTATTGTCTGTAGACAATGATGATATTGACGTTGTTTTTGAAGGTGATGATGTCACCCCATTTGCGATGAGTCCGAAAGACTTGAAATTGATTGAATCGATTCCAAGAATGATCGATATCGGTGTAGATTCTCTAAAAATAGAAGGACGCATGAAATCCATCCATTATATTGCAACGGTAGTCTCTGTCTATCGTAAAGTCATCGATGCTTATTGTGCTGATCCTGCCAATTTCAAGATTGATCCAGAATGGCTCATCGAGCTTGATAAATGCGCAAACCGCGATACAGCACCTGCCTTTTTTGAAGGGGTTCCTGGATTTGAAGAGCAGATGTTCGGGCATCAGCAGTCTAAAAAAACGCCTTTTGATTTCTGTGGTTTAGTGTTAGACTATGATGAAAAGACACAGATGGCAACAGTACAGCAGCGCAATAATTTCAAGCCGGGCATGGAAATTGAATTCTTTGGTCCTGAAATCAGTAACTTCAAACAAATCGTCGATAAGATTTATGACGAAGAAGGGAACGTGCTTGATGCAGCACGTCACCCATTGCAAATTGTGCAGTTCAAAGTTGCGCATCCAGTATATAAAAATAATATGATGCGGAAGGAAATCGGCTGATGAAAACGACCATTATTGGTATTGCGGGTGGTTCAGGGTCTGGGAAGACATCTGTGACGTCTCAGATAATGAAAAATCTGGAAGGGTTCAGTGTGGCGCTTATTGAGCAGGATTACTATTACAAAGATCAATCTCACTTAAGCTTTAATGAGCGGTTGAAAACTAACTATGACCATCCATTTGCCTTTGACAATGATTTGCTCTATCAGAATTTAGTGGACTTAAGAGACGGAAAAATGGTCAAAGTACCGACCTACGACTATACGATCCATACAAGAAGCGAGAAAACGATTACATTTGAGCCAAAAGATGTTATTATAGTAGAGGGAATTTTCGCACTCGAGAATGAAAAATTACGTGATTTAATGGATGTTAAAATATATGTTGATACTGATGCCGATCTTCGGATTCTTCGCAGACTTGTAAGAGACATCGAAGAACGAGACCGTACGATGGAATCAGTCATCGACCAATATCTGACAGTTGTTAGACCGATGCATAATCAATTCATCGAACCGACGAAGAGATATGCAGATATTATCATTCCAGAGGGCGGCAGCAATACCGTCGCCATCGATATCATGACGACTAAAATACAATCATTAGTTAGAAATTAAAGAACGAGAAAAGAGGGAGATTGATGGAAATCCAAAAAGAATATCCTATGACTCAGGAAGGCTATAACAAACTTGAGGAAGAGTTAGAGTACCTAAAAACAGTTAAACGTCCTGAAGTTGTAGAAAAAATTAAAGTCGCACGTAGCTTCGGAGACTTATCTGAGAACTCTGAATACGATGCAGCAAAAGACGAACAAGGTTTCGTTGAACAGGAGATCACAAAAATTGAAATGATGCTGCGTCATGCAAACATCATCTCGGATAACGGTTCAAAATCTGAAGTACAGCTCGGCCGTACAGTCAAATTTGTAGAGATACCTGACGGTGACGAAGAATCATATATGATTGTTGGTTCAGCTGAAGCGGACCCGTTTGAAGGAAAAATTTCCAATGAATCACCTATCGCAAAATCATTGCTTGGTAAACAAGTCAATGACGAAATCAATGTACCGTTACCGAACGGTAATGAAATGCGCGTGAAAATTGTAGAAATCAGCTAATACATGACGATAACGCCTTGGCGCCTGCAGAGCGATGCAGATGCGTTCAGGGCGTTCATATTAGCAGTTTATTGAGGAGGCAGTTATGCTGGGAATCATCGGAGCAATGCAGGAAGAAGTAGAGATTTTAAAACAAGATATAGAGAACATGGAGACCATTCAACTTGCACATGTAGAAGTATATACGGGTATACTGTACGGTCAAGAGGTCGTATTGATGCAGAGTGGAATCGGTAAAGTTAATGCCGCTATCTGCACGACACTGCTGATTGAAAACTATCAGCCGGAAGCGATCATCAATACAGGATCCGCTGGTGGTCTTGGCAGCGGCCTTGCAGTCGGAGATATCGTTATCAGTAAAGACGTGCTGCATCATGATGCGGATGCAACAGAATTTGGCTATGCATTAGGGCAAATACCCGGCATGCCACTTTATTATGCGGCAGATGCAGAACTGATGGCACTTGCCGAGCAGGCAATTGACACGCATGGCTTGACTGCTCATACTGGTCTTATCGTGTCCGGTGACAGCTTTATCGGAACACTTGAGAAAAAGGAGCAGATCATTACCCATTTCCCTGATGTTCTGGCTGTTGAGATGGAAGCAGCAGCGGTGGCACAAGTATGCCATCAGTATCATGTACCATTCATTATTACGCGTGCAGTATCTGATCTTGCAAATAGTGAGGCGGGGATGACCTTTGATGAGTTTCTGAAAGTCGCTTGCGTCTCCTCAAGTAAAATTGTAAAATCATTAATAGAAACTATTGCGGATAAAGGAGGCACATTATGATTTATATTATGGCATTATCTGTTGTTGTCACTGCTATCATCGGATTCCTCATCTACTCTGAGACAGAAGTAGAGCGCGGCGAAAGAGAAGTTATCGAATAGTGTTCAACCCCAATTCCAATGGAGTTGGGGTTTCTATGTGAATGAGTTACTATTATAATGGGTATGAAATAAATGAGGAATGATAGAGGTGAAACAATGGGAATATTTAAAAAGTATTTGTTACCGAGTAAATATGCAAAAAATATATTTGAAATTACTCCTGAGGAATTGAAAGGTCGCGGGGTAAAAGCGATCATTACTGATCTTGACAATACGCTTGTCGGTTGGGATGTAGAACTAGCGACTGATGAAGTCGTGGAATGGTTCAATAGCATGAGCGATGAAGATATCAAGGTGACCATTGTCTCCAACAATAACGAAGCACGCGTGGCATCATTTGCGACACCGCTTAAAGTGGACTATATTTTCAATGCTAGAAAACCGATGGGTGCTGCATTTAAAAAAGCGTGCCGGGCAATGGGCGTCAAACCTGAAGAAACGGTCGTTATCGGTGATCAGATGATGACTGATGTGCTGGCAGCGAATTCAAATGGTTTTTATTCGATTATGGTCGTACCTGTCAAATCCAATGATGAATGGAAGACGAGGGTCAATCGTATGATGGAGCGGCGGTTTCTCGCATATTTCAAACGAAAAGGATATATCAACTGGGAAGAGTAGACATGCAGTGTGCACGTCTTTTTTTAAGGAAACTTTAAGGAATTTAGACAAATTTGGCAGGACATTACATGTTATAATAGGAGTAAGAGTCAATGAAAGGAGCTAAGTGATGCGCTACTTTTTGATTGGATTAGTGATGATGATTGTTCTTTGTATCATTCTTTACTTTGTACTTTCAAAGTTATATGACTATATATCATTTAGAAGCGGCTCGGAAGAAATCAGACGCGAGCAGCAGCAGCAGCGTTATGAAATGGCGCTTGAAAAAGAGCGGCTTATTCAGCGCAAGGCAGCACTTGAACATGCCATTGATGTAAGGAGCCAGCATTTTCAGCAGATGTCTGAAATCAAACAATTAGAAAAGGAGCTTAATGAAATCAATGAAACCATCGAAACCATCGAGACCCGTCAACCGTAAATCGTTGTTACTGACGACTTTAATAGGAGGGCTGCTTGTCATAGGGGCAATCATTCTATATATGTGTATTGAAAAAGTGCCGCAAGGGCATCAGGCAGTCATCTATTCAGTAAGCGGAGTCAAAGAAGAAACGAAACCTGCGGGCTGGCATTTCATATCCCCGCTTGATAAAGCAATCCACTATCCGATAAGAACACAGACAAAGGAATATAACGACTTAAACGTAGCAACATCAGACGGTAAAAATTTAAATATGGATATCAGTGTCAACTACCATGTCGATCCAACAAAAGTCGTCGATATATTCAATAAATTTGGTAACGCTGATATACAAGGGTTGGAATACGGATTTTTAAGAACACGTGTACAGGATGGGCTGCGTCAATCGGTCGCTAAGTATTCTGTTATAGAAACATTTGGTGTGAAGACCGGTGAAATCAAAAAATCAACATTAGAAATGCTGCAGGATAATTTGACGAAGCAGGGCTTCATCGTAGAAGATATTGCGATTTCCAGTCCAAAGGCTGATAAAGCGACTCAAGAAGCCATCGATGAGCGTGTCAAAGCAAACCAGGAATTAGAACGTGCTAAGACTGACCGAGCAATCGCTGAAGAAAATGCGAAGAAGAAGAAGATTGAAGCAGAAGGTCAGGCAGAAGCCAATGAAATTCTAGAGAAATCATTATCCGACCGCATTATTCGTAAACAAATGATCGATAAATGGGACGGCAAACAGCCGATTACGATCGGTGGTGAAGGTGTCATTGTTGATGTCAATAAATAGCTCAAAAGCTCTCAAATGTTGAGAGCTTTTGTTTTTCTTCATAAAGAGTAACGTACTGTCCTGAGCAGTGACCACTGCTATCATGGTATTCATGCGAAAGGTCGGTTAATACATGACACGGACAAGGCGAGCAAAGAGATTCTGACTAATGCAGAGTCAACGCCGAACTGATCTTCGATTCCAGCGAGCAGAGCCGTCAAATATTTATCAGTATAAATGAGCTGACAGCTGATAAAAAATTTTTAGAAGGGGTATATATCAAATATGACAAAGTAAAAAAGGGAGAAAAAGATGAATTTAAATGAAGATGTATTATACAATTACTTGGACAGCATTTCCAAAGAAGGCACGTTTGATTCAAGTAAAGTGAATATGCAATCCGAAAGGTTTAACGATGAAATCGACTATTTATTCGATAATGAACTCGTTGACGGCGACAAATCTGCCTATCAGCAGAATGGGTCATATGATGTCCAATCAATGAATGATTTGAAATTGACTCAGCAAGGTCAGTCTATGCTTGAGAAACTCGAGAATAGATGGTAAAATAATAAGCTCCAGTAGGTTGGAGCTTATATCTTTGATTTTTCAATGAAATCATATACAATAAGTGATAATAATTATGCGGGTGTAGTTAAATGGTATAACCTCAGCCTTCCAAGCTGATGTCGTCGGTTCGATTCCGATCACCCGCTTCTTGAAGTCCCGGGAATCTCCCGGGACTTTTTGCGGTGAATAGTTCTTTTTTCATTCCATTACTTATATGTTAAAATAATAGGGGCTATAGGAAAAGTTCGTAATAGGAGGAATATGATTGTCGAATGAAATGAGATGTATCGGCTGTGGAGCTGTGCTTCAGAGTGATGATGTGACTAAAGCGGGTTACGTGCCGTCGTCAAGCCTGAACAAAGAGGACGTAATATGCAAACGCTGCTTTAGGCTGAAGCATTATAACGAAATTCAGGATGTCAATATGACAAGTGATGATTTCTTGACGATGCTGAATGCACTGGGTGATAGAGAAGGGGTTATCGTCAATGTGATCGATGTATTTGATTTTCAAGGGTCATGGATCAATGGACTGAAACGGATTGTCGGTAATAAGAAAGTGATTCTTGCTGCTAACAAAATAGACCTTCTCCCAAAACTCATCAATAAAAACAGAGTAGAGTTATGGATCAAACACCTCGCAAAAGAACTGGGCATGAAGCCTGAAGAAGTGGTGCTGATATCTGCTGTTAAAAATCAAGGGATAGATGAACTGCTGGCAGCAATAGAACAGCAGCGCAATGGCAAGGATGTCTATATAGTAGGGACGACCAATGTCGGTAAATCAACATTGATCAATAAATTAATTGAACGAAGTATCGGAGAGAAAGATGTCATCACGACTTCTCATTTTCCAGGCACAACGCTTGACTTAATTGATATCCCGTTAGGCGACGGAACATTTATGTATGATACACCGGGGATTATTCAAGCGCATCAAATGACGCACTATGTAACAGACGAAGAGCTGAAGGTCATTATGCCGAAAGAAGAAATCAAACCACGCAATTATCAGTTGAACGAGGGACAGACATTATTTTTAGGCGGTCTCGTACGTGTTGATTATGTCACTGGCGGCAGACGAAGCTTGAATTGTTTCGTGTCCAATAGGTTGAACATTCATCGTACAAAAACAGTGAACGCAGAAGACTTATGGCATCGTCAGATTGGTGAACTGCTTGTTCCCCCCGGCAGTAAATCATTTGACTTCGATGCTGTCAGACGTCATACGCTGTCCGTCAAGGATAAGAAACAAGATATTATTATTTCAGGTCTTGGATTTATTACAGTTGATGAAGGTGCAGTGATCGATTTATATGCACCGAAACAAGTAGATGTCTATTTAAGACCAAGTATATTGTAGGTGATTTAATGAACTTTGCAGTGATCGGCCATCCGATCAAACATTCACTGTCACCAGTTATGCATCAGGCAAATTTTGATGCGGCTCATCTTCAGCACACATATATTGCACTGGATATTGCTCCGCAGCATTTCCATCATATTAGAGATATTATCACTGACAAAACATTAGACGGATTCAATGTGACTATTCCTTTCAAATCAGATATCATATCTTATCTGGATGAGATAGATGAAGAAGCGGCAGTAATTGGTGCTGTCAATACAGTGAAAATCATTGACGGACGATGGACAGGTTACAATACCGATGGCAGTGGATTTGTAGAAAGTGTATCTCAAAATTTTGGATGGACCGATCTGTCTGAGCTCAACGTGCTGATATTAGGTGCAGGAGGTGCGAGTAAAGGAATAGCTTATGCACTGTTGATGAGAGGTGCAAATGTTATAGTCGCCAACCGGTCGCTTCATCGCTTTGACGACTGGTCCTTTCCAGTCCATACGATTGCGCTTGATGCGGTCAATGATGTCATGACTGATGTAGATTTGTTGATTAACACGACACCAATAGGTATGACCGGTTTTGAGGAGAATGTACTATGTGATCTCAGTACACTTAAGCCTTCAGCAAAAGTGGCAGATATCATCTATACACCAAGAGTGACACCATTTCTCAGGCAGGCCGAGAGATACAGCCTTGCTGTCATGAATGGTCTCGACATGTTTGTCAATCAAGGAGCACAGAGCTTTGAAATTTGGACTGAACAACACGCAGACAGAATGGTAATGAAAAGTCGCGTTATTAAAGAACTATAAGGAGGTAACTATGTTAACTGGAAAGCAGAAGCGATATTTGAGAGCGAAAGCACATCACATTGATCCGATTTTTCAAGTAGGCAAAGGTGGCATCAATGATAACTTGATTGATCAGTTGAACGATGCACTTGAAAAACGTGAGCTGATCAAAGTCAGTGTGCTTCAAAACAATATGGATGAGAAAGATCAGCTGGCTGAAGATATGGCACGCCGTGTTTACGGTGAACTCGTACAGATCATCGGCTCAACCATCATTCTCTATAAACCATCAAAGAATCATAAGAAGATTGAACTGCCAAGATGATGATTTTATATGGTGGGTCATTTGATCCGATTCACATTGGACACATGATTGTTGCTAATGAAGTCTACGAGGCGTTTCAACCCGATCGGTTTATTTTCATACCTGCCAGACAAAGTCCGCTGAAAAGTAGACGCACAGTGGCAACTGACCAGCAAAGGCTGACAATGCTTGAAACAGCGACTGCAGTTCTAGGCTTCGGTGAAGTATCATCAATGGAAATCAACCGTTCAGGTGATAGTTATACTTACGACACTGTACTGCAGTTGAGCAGAGAAAATGACGATATCGCTGTCATCATTGGGACAGATCAATGGCTGCAGCTTGACAAGTGGTATCGAATCGATGAATTAAAGCAGCTATGCCGCTTTATTGTAGTCAATCGCGAAACAGAATTCAATGAAGTGTCCGGTGACGATATTTCATTTCAAATCCCGAGAATCGATGTTAGCTCTACTGAAATTAGAAGAAGGTTGAACGAAGGAGAAACAGTGAAATTCTGGCTTGATTCTGATGTTCATGCCTTTATCCGAAAGGAAAAAATCTATGAAAAAAAAGAGAGCAATTAAACTAGTAGAAGAAAAACTTCCTAAAAAAAGATATGAACATTCGTTGAGAGTAGCTGAAACTGGATTGAAGATGGCGGAACTGTTCAACGGTGATAAAGACAAAGTGGAATTGGCAGGCATCCTTCATGACTATGCTAAGTATGATGACCTTGCCATGATGTATCAGCAGGTCACTCAATATGACCTCGACCATGAGTTGCTAGCCTATAATTCAGAGATTCTTCACGGTCCTATCGCTGCTTCGATGATGAAGTATGAGCATGGGTTGGAAGACGAAGAAGTACTGCAGGCGATTTATAATCATACGACCGGCCGTAAACAGATGACACTGACTGAAAAAATCATCTTTGTTGCAGATTACATTGAACCTGAACGTAAGCAGCCTGGTGTGGATGACATTAGAAAGATAATTTTTGATGAGAAAAAGTTGGACAAAGCTATCTATGAAATTTCTAAAAGAACGGTTTCTTACTTACTGGAAAGCGACAAATGCATTTACCCGAGAACGATTGAGTGTTTAAATTACTATAACTTAGAAAAATAAAAAGGATTGAGTGAATGGATTCAAAACAACTTTTACAATTAGCAGTCGAGGCATGTGATGACAAACGTGCTGAAGAAATTTTAGCGATAGATGTCAAAGAAATCAGCGGTATCACGGATTATTTTCTGATCTGTCATGCTAATTCTGATAGACAAGTGCAGGCAATTGCACGGGAAGTTAAAGATCAAGCTCATAAAAATGGACTGGATGTCAATAGACTGGAAGGGTTCAATGAGGCCCGGTGGATACTGATTGACCTTGGTGACGTTGTGGTTCATGTGTTCCACAAAGAAGAGCGCGGCTATTATAACCTTGAACGCTTATATCGTGATGCAGAGTTCATTGAGTTTGAACAGGTAGACTAATGGCATATGAAGCATTTGCGGCGCTCTATGACCGTCTTATGTACGATCAGCCTTATCATCAATGGCTTGAATTGACTGAACCTTATTTTAAGGATAGTGGATCCGTACTGGATCTTGGCTGTGGAACGGGGAGTTTTACTACGTTAATTCCTCAATCATTGACAAGAGTAGGGGTTGATTTAAGCGAAGACATGCTTGCTGTTGCTGCACAGAAAGACCCGTCTGTCCACTGGGTGGCACAGGACATCACGACTCTTGACCTTGGTATGTCGTTCGATCTTATTACTTGTTATTGTGATAGTCTGAACTATATTACTGCCGAAGAAGACGTGCTTGATGTATTCAGACAGGTCAAAAAGCATCTATCAGCAGATGGGACCTTTATATTTGATGTTCATTCAGAATGGAAGATGACCCATCTATTTGATGGGGAAACCTATACCGACGACACTGAAGATGTGACTTATATTTGGAATACCTTTCCTGGTGAAGAAGCGCACAGTGTCTGGCATGAATTATCGTTCTTTGTCAAAGATAACAATGGCAAATATGATCGTTTTGATGAAACTCATTTTCAGCGGACTTTTTCGCGTGGGACTTATGAACGGTTGTTATCGGAAGCGGGTCTTCGTGTCACTCAAGTATTTGCCGATTTTGACCCTGAAGAGACAATCGCTGAAGAACCGGAAAGGTTATTCTTTGTAGTGAAACATGCATGAAATTGAATTTTATTTGTGACAGAAAAAATAATAATCAGCATCTCTACCGATAATAAGGTGGAGGTGTTTTTTTATGGACGCTATCAAACAGTTATATCATCAGCATAAGGGTAAGATAGGCATTTTTCTGCTGCTGGCTATCGGTGCTTTCATCTTCTATAATTTCACACAGCACAAGCCTGAGCAGAATCTTGATCAACAGATAACTGTTAAGTCTGAACCCGTAAAATCACTAGAATCTGTCAGTTCAGAAGATAAGCCGAAAGATATGATGGTAGACGTCAAAGGTGCTGTAAAATACAGCGGTGTCTATCCTGCCAAAAAGTCTCAGCGAGTCAACGATATCATTAAACTGGCAGTACCGCTTAAAAATGCTGATATTCAAGCAATCAATCTTGCAGCGGTCATTACTGATCAGATGGTGATATATGTCCCTTTCAAAGGGGAGGTTGCAGGTAACAAATTTGATATGTATCATCAACCAGCTGCGCAGTCATCCGAACAGCAGACCGTAAACATCAACACAGCCGGCGAAAGTGAACTACAGAACATACCCGGGATAGGTCCGAAGAAAGCTCAGGATATTTTGATGTACCGCGAGCAGCACGGTGGATTTAAGTCCAAGGAGGAAATGAAGGAAATTAAAGGCATTGGTGATAAAACTTATATGACTCTTGAACCATTTATAGAATTGTAATTCACCTTTAGATTGCTTAAAATAAAGGCATGAATAGGGGGAATTATCATGGAACGAATTAAATGGCAGGATTATTTTATGGCACAGAGTCAACTGCTGGCTTTGAGATCGACTTGTGCCAGACTAGGTGTAGGAGCGACCATCGTTAAAGATAATCGTATCATTGCTGGAGGATACAATGGCTCTGTTTCAGGTGATGCGCATTGCATAGAGGTCGGCTGCTATGTTGAAGAAGGACATTGCATCCGCACAGTCCATGCAGAGATGAATGCCTTTCTTCAATGCGCTAAGATGGGTGTGTCTACTGAAGGTGCTGAACTCTATGTCACGCATTTTCCGTGCATCCACTGTACGAAATCTATCATTCAAGCAGGCATCAAAAAGATTTACTATGCTCAGGATTATAGAAACCATCCGTATGCGATTGAATTGCTGTTAAAAGCAGGAATACAGGCTGAGAAAATTCCTTTTGATGCAGAAAGAACGGCTTCTTACTTTATGACTATGGAATAGGGGGATACATGTGTGGCTGAATAGTGCTTTCAGTGCATTGATTGGAATAATGCTCACGACCTCACCATTTGCTGCATGTGTCTTACTCGTTGTGTTGGTGATCCATCTCTTCATCAAGAAAACACTAGCACATATTTTCTTTTATCTTGTCATCATTATTGTCTTTTTTATTATTTGCACGTTCCGCACACCCATACTTTCTGAATTCAATTGGGAAGATGACAAAATAGGTGATTACGCGGGCAGGGTTATTTTTGACGATCAGCTCAATTTAGACGGAGAAGTGCTGACAGGAGCGATGAATGCTTCAGGAGAACAGCTGCAGTTTAACTATTATATCGGTTCTGAACAAGAACAGATCCTGATTAAGAAGCGCATGCCGTACTTCAGCAGCTGTCCTGTTCAGATGTCTATTCACCGACCGCTGCCAAATACTAACGGCCTTAAGTTTAATTACGACGAATATTTAGCAAACCAAGGGTTACGCTATACAGCACAAGTAACAGCCCTCTCATTAACTGAATGTCAACCCGTCCAATTAAACTTCATTGACTCGATTAAATGGTATCGCGTAACGCTCGTTGATAGAATGATGGAACTACCTTTCGATAAAATGTCCTACGTTGTTGCGCTCACATTAGGTGATACGCGCTACCTTTCTCACAATGAGCTTGCAGAATTAAAAACGCTCGGTATTTATCATCTCTATGCCATCAGTGGGTCTCATGTTGCACTGCTTACAGTTCAGCTTCTGTTTGTTTTTAAACGCCTGTATCTGCCTCTAATTTATAGTACCGGGGCGATCATGGCCTTGCTGCCTGCCTATGCCCTGTTGACAGGATTCTCTCCTTCGGTTTTAAGAGCTTCCTTATTTATTGCGCTATACATGATGTTGAAGCGGTGGGGGATGACGCTGCTCGATAGTCTGGCGCTATCATTCATTATCTTTCTTCTATATGATATTCATCTCATAAACGATATCGGCTTTCAGCTGTCCTATATGATTTCCTTTGTCCTTGTTTTTACAGACCGTCTGTTTGACAAAAAATCTCCGCTTGTTATCTTTTTAATGACTACTTTTATTGCTCAACTGTCCAGCTTTCCAGTCATCCTTCTACATTTTAATACTATTCAATGGAGTGGATTGATCACCAATCTGCTATTTGTGCCGTTTTTTAATATTTTGATGTTCCCGGCCTGTACGTTGCTGCTGCTGATGACAATGATCTTTAACGCTCATCCGCCGGTTATCTTTAATATGCTCTCAATCCTTTTCACTATCAATGATCACTTAGTTGCATTTTTTTCTGCATTGAATATGGGTGAGACTGTTATCGCTAATCAGCAGGGAATCTGCTATATCATCGTTGCAGCTTTCTTTTATTATGCTGTTGCTATCGGCTACCGTTCTGTTGTTAAAAGTATGGCGGCGATGCTCATCTACTGCCTATTGATTGTCGGCTGGTCTCAGCTGCAGGTCCCGCACGACAGCATTACTTTTGTCGATGTCGGTCAAGGTGACAGTACAATCATCGAAAGTAAGCGTCACGTGATGGTCATCGATACTGGAGGTAAAATGCAGTTCGATGATGCGCCGTGGAAGCAACGCCGCAAGCAGTCAACTATTGCAGAGTTCTCAATTATCCCGATGTTAACTGAGCGCGGCTATCAGCAAATAGATTACTTGCTGTTGACACATCCTGATCAGGACCATTTCGGTGAAGCTGTAGAATTGCTGCAACGATTTGACGTGAAGAACTTGATTCTTAACCCTGAAGCAGCAGGAGCAGAAAAATATAAAGAGACAATAGCAGTAGCAGAGAAGCGGCAGACACGTGTCATTGATGTGCGCAGATTGACGAGTCTCACTGTCGGAAATGCTCAAGTGAGTGTTATGAATTCTGACTATCAATCTGCAGAAGAGAATGACAGCAGCGTCATTACGACTGTGAAATTAGGTCAGCGCCGTTACTTATTGATGGCAGATCTGCCGATTGCTCGAGAAGAATCGGTCATGCAGTTGTGCCGCAGTATTGATGTGTTGAAAGTCGGACACCACGGCAGCGACACAAGTACTTCTGATGCACTTCTTGACTGTATCCAACCCCAATTGGCCGTTATTTCAGCAGGTCGAAACAACCGCTTCGGTCACCCTCACGAAAGTGTCATTCAGCGCTTACAGCAAAGACATATTCAAGTCATGTCGACGCAGCAGCAGGGTAAGATTGAGATTGTGGATGATGTATTACAGACAGGAAAAACAGCATTAAAAAAAGCCAGACAATAATGTCCGGCTTTAAGAAGACTGTGCAGATATTATGGAAGTAAGGCAAAGATTTGGGCGATGATATAGATAGCTGCAAATGTTGCAAATCCAGTTCCAAATGCCAGCACTGAGTCTTTAACGTCATTGTTTTTAGACTGTACGTCTTTTTCGAAATGATTCATCTCATCAACCTCCAATTCCTTCTAAGTATATGATAACTTAACAAAAAAAGCTATAATGAAATTAAGATTTAGTAAAGGAGCAGTTATTTTGAAAGCTATAACATTAAATTACGGTGTCGTACCTGAACTGATAACGAAAAAAACACAGGACATAGTGGATGAATTACTGCCGGAACAAGATGATTTTAATTTTGCTAAATATGATCTTCACGAAGTACCGATTCAAGCCATCATTGAAGACGCATTGACCGTCCCTTTCTTAAGTGACTACAAAGTGATCGTCGTGAAAAACAGCTATCTCTTCACAGGTGAGAAGCAGAAGACTGCTGTTGAGCACAATATGGATGCGCTCGTAGAGTTTATCACACAATTTGATGGACCGAATTATGTCATTTTTGAAGTGACTAATGAAAAACTCGATGAACGAAAAAAAATCGTCAAACTGATAAAAAAAGAGCGGACAATCAATAAAATCGAAGCGATGGATGAAGCTGCATTAAAGCAATGGATCAGAAAAACGCTGAATGAGCAGTTCAAAGATATAAAGCAGGATGCGCTCGATGAACTCATACAGTTGACCGGTGCTGATTTCAAGCTGATTACTAATGAGCTTGAAAAGTTACTGCTGTATATCGGCGATGAACCCATCATTGTATTGAGTCATGTCAAACTCATTGTTTCTCGGAGTCTCGAACAGAATGTCTTTTTGCTGACGGACTATATCACGACCCAGCGAAAGAAAGAGGCAGTCATGCTGCTGCATGATCTGATCAACATGAAGGAAGAACCTATTAAACTGCTGGCATTGATCAGCGGCCAGTACCGGCTGTTCTATCAGACAAAAATTTTAAATCAAAAAGGATTCAGTGAAGCTCAGATTGCCAAAAGCTTGAAAATACATCCTTATCGTGTCAAACTCGCACTTAGAAAATCAGCACGCATGAATTTAAGCAGTATATTGTCGACGATGGAACAGTGTACGGAAACTGATTATCAACTCAAGTCATCATATATGGATAAAGTGTTGATTCTTGAATTATTTATTCTCAGCGTATAAACAAAGGCCCTGCGAAAGATTCGCAGGGCCTTATGATATAGATCAGTTAGAACGCATTACTTGTGATTTTAAACGTCCAGCTTTGTTAGCATGGATTAAGTTGTTTTTAGCAGCTTTGTCAATTTTCTTAACAGCTAACGTTACTAATTCTTGTTTATTATCAGCGTTGTTTTCAACGGCAGCTTTTGCGTTTTTCACTGCAGTACGCATATCGTTCTTTTGAGAGATATTAGCGTCTTGAGCTTTTTGACTTGTAGTCACGCGTTTAATAGCAGATTTAATGTTTGGCATGATGTCACCTCCTAATAATGAGTAACAGGTACAATTTCTTTGCAACAAGAAATATTTTATCAAAATTAACGGCTATATGCAATCGTTATTTTAAAATGGATTGAAGTCGCTGTTTTATCTTGCTATAATCAATTGTATTGACTAAGAAAGAAAGTTGGTTCTACGAATGAACAATGGAGAGCGTCTGAAGAGACAGGAAAAGATAAGAAATTTCTCAATCATCGCCCATATTGACCACGGCAAATCGACATTAGCAGATAGAATATTAGAGAACACTAAATCCGTTGCGAGCCGTGAAATGAAAGCACAGCTGCTCGATTCGATGGATCTGGAACGTGAGCGCGGAATTACCATTAAATTGAATGCTGTTCAATTGAATTATACAGCAAAAGACGGGGAAACGTATATCTTCCACTTGATTGATACGCCTGGACACGTCGACTTTACTTATGAAGTGTCACGAAGTCTTGCAGCATGTGAAGGTGCTATCCTTGTAGTAGATGCTGCACAAGGTATTGAAGCTCAGACGTTGGCCAACGTTTATCTGGCGCTGGATAACAATCTTGAACTTATTCCGGTCATCAATAAGATTGATCTGCCGGCAGCAGAGCCTGAACGTGTCAAGCAGGAGATAGAGGACGTCATTGGTTTAGATGCTTCTGACGCCGTACTCGCCTCAGCTAAAGCTAATATCGGTATAGAAGAAATACTTGAGCAGATCGTTGAACTTGTTCCACCGCCTGAAGGTGATCCTGAAGCGCCGCTGAAAGCATTGATTTTTGACAGTGCATTTGATGCATACCGTGGTGTTATTTCCTCAATCCGTATCATCGACGGTACGGTGAAAGCAGGTGACAGAATCAAGATGATGTCAACCGGCAAAGAATTTGAAGTGGTCGAAGTCGGTATCAACACGCCGAAACAGCTTCCAGTTGCTGAACTGACAGTCGGGGATGTAGGGTATATTACTGCCTCCATTAAAAATGTAGCGGATTCAAGTGTCGGTGATACCATCACGCTTGCAAGTAATCCGGCAGCTGTACCACTGCAAGGTTATAAGAAGATGAATCCGATGGTGTTCTGCGGAATATATCCGATTGATACAGGGCGATATAATGATCTGCGTGAAGCACTGGAAAAGTTGCAGTTAAATGATGCATCATTGGAATTTGAAGCAGAGACATCACAGGCGCTCGGTTTCGGTTTCCGTGTAGGATTCCTCGGACTCCTGCATATGGAGATTATCCAGGAGCGGATTGAACGTGAATTTGGTATTGAACTCATCGCCACAGCACCTTCCGTTATTTATAAATGTTTGATGACAGATAAAAGTGAAGTGATTGTTGATAATCCGTCAAAAATGCCGGACCCTCAAAAAATAGACAGCATCTTTGAACCGTACGTCAAAGCAAGTATCATGGTGCCTAATGATTATGTAGGATCAGTGATGGAGCTGTGTCAGAAGAAACGCGGGAACTTCCAGACGATGGATTACCTGGATGATATTCGAGTGAACATTATATACGAAATTCCGTTGTCAGAAATCGTCTTTGATTTCTTTGATCAGCTGAAATCCAATACAAAGGGCTATGCATCGTTTGACTATGAACTGATCGGCTATAAAGAAAGCCGCCTTGTCAAAATGGACATTTTACTGAACGGTGATACAGTTGATGCACTGAGCTTCATCGTCCATAGAGACTTTGCTTATGACCGCGGAAAAGTCATTGTAGAAAAATTAAAGACATTGATTCCGAGACAGCAGTTTGAAGTGCCTATCCAGGCAGCTATTGGTCAGAAGATTGTGGCACGGACTAACATCAAATCAATGGGTAAAAATGTACTGGCAAAATGTTACGGTGGTGATATCAGCCGTAAACGTAAACTACTTGAAAAGCAAAAAGCAGGTAAAGCGAAGATGAAATCTGTAGGTTCAGTTGAAATCCCGCAGGAGGCATTCCTTGCTGTGCTTAAAATGGATGACGAATAACTAGATGATGCACGACGCTCTGGCGTCGTGCATTGTCCGTTACAACTGAAGAAGAGGTGACTAAATGACGAGCTTATATGTTCATATTCCATTTTGCAATCGTATTTGTACGTACTGTGATTTCAACAAGTTTTTAATCAAAAATCAGCCGGTTGATCAGTATATTGATTGCCTCATCCAAGAATTAGCAGCTATTAATGACACGGTATTGACCACATTGTTCATCGGCGGCGGTACACCGACCGCACTCACAGTCGAACAGCTTGAGAAGCTGCTGTCATATATAAGCAGGCGTTTTACAATCACTGACGAATTCTCGATGGAAGCGAATCCTGATGAACTGACGAGCGATAAAATTGCTGTTATGAAGCGCTATGGGGTGAACCGACTAAGTTTAGGTGTACAGACATTCGACAACGAGCTGCTGAAGCTGCTTGGAAGAACGCACGAAGAAGCTGACATCAAAGCTGCGGTGGATGCTGCGAAATCTCTTGGCATAGAATCAGTCAGCATAGATTTAATGTATGATCTGCCAACACAGACACTGGAACAAGTGAAAAAGGATCTCGACAAAGCCATGGCATTGAATATTGATCATATTTCAAGCTATTCCTTAATTCTTGAGCCGAAGACCCAGTTCTATAATCAGTATCGTAAAGGAATGCTCCAGCTGCCTGACGAAACGTTAGCGGCTGAAATGTATGATTATACCATTAAACGACTTGCGCAATCTGACTTCAGGCAGTATGAAATATCTAATTTTGCGAAAGCAGGTCATGAGTCACATCATAATATGGTGTATTGGCAGAATAAGGAGTATTACGGCGCAGGTGCAGGAAGTCACGGTTATATTAACGGGATCCGTTATTATAATGTCGGGCCGGTGCCGCACTATATAAAAGCGATGGAGACTCAAGGGACAGCAGTGAAAGAGCGGCACCCTGTGACGACTGAAGAGTCGATGGAAGAATTTATGTTTCTTGGACTGCGAATGAACAGCGGCGTATCTAAAACAATGTTTGAACAACGGTACGGCATACCGATGGATGACATTTTTAAGGATGTACTCAATGAGTTGACTCAGCAGGGCCTTATTACTGACGAATATCAACAGATTGCTTTGACACCAGCCGGCCGGATGATCGGTAATGAGGTCTTTGAGAAGTTCCTGCTTTCAGTATAAAGCAGGACTCTTTTTATAGTTAAAAATAATTTGAAAAGGACGAATTCAAAATCTTGACTTACTTTGACTAATTTGATAAATTTGTATTAGCACTTGAGGTTGATGAGTGCTAACGAGGTGAAATATGCTCACGATTAGACAACAAACATTGCTTAATGCCATTGTTGAAGATTTTGTTGAAAGTGGGGTGCCTGTTGGATCGAAAACTTTGATGGACAATCATCAGCTCACTATCAGCCCGGCAACTATTCGTGCTGAAATGAAGCGGCTGGAAGACAGTGGTTTTATTGAGAAAACACATACATCCTCTGGCAGAGTACCATCACTGAACGGCTATAAGCATTACATCCGAAGCCTTCAGGAAGAACTTGAATCCGATGATATGGTAGTCCATGCAAAGAACCATATGCAGCTTGCTGAGAGAGTGGCAGAAGAAACTCAGTATGTCTCTATTGTCTCAGGCTACCATTCTGGAAAAGGTCTTTCAGATATTCATCTGACAGCATTTCACGAACATCTGCTGTTAATTGTAGTGTATCAGAACGGTGATGTGGATCATCAGCAGATTAACTGGCAGAAACACCTGACTCAGAAACAAATCGTGCTGCTGAATCAATATTTATATGAGCGGCTCGAGTATTTGAATGAACTTCAGATGGAATTTCTGCTTCAGGATGATCTGCCTGTAGAACAGCAGTTACTCAGAACAATTATTTCCTGGATTGTCAGACGTTTGACAGACAGAGAGCCTGTCATTCATATTGCCGGCAGAGAACTGTTATTTGAATCTCTCGCAGCCAGTGATATTGAAGTGATCAAGCATACATTGACCTATATTGATTCATCAGCTTTCATTCATAAGCTAAATAATATGAATGATAATTTAGTTAATGTTAAGATAGGACAGGAAATCGATGATACTTTGCAGAATGTATCGTTGGTCACTGCACCAGTGAAATCAGAAGGCTTTTTTGGTCGACTGGCGGTCATTGGACCAGTTCAGATGAGTTACCGCAAAGTATTTGAAGAATTAAAAGCGCTTTAGAGCGAAGGAGGAATACACTGTGACTGAGGAACAAAAAGACCAGTCTATTGATGAGACTGTAACAGATCAATTAGATGCTGAAGAGCAGAATGTCAGTCAAGCACCTGTCGACGAAGAACCGATCGATGTGGATGAAGATGGACTGGAGAAAAAAGTAGCTGAGCTTGAACAAGCTGTTGAAGCTGGTGAAGAAAAATATCTGCGTCTCTATGCTGAATTTGAGAATTACAAAAAACGAACACGTGCTGAGCTTGATACTGAAAGAACTTATCGTTCTCAAAGTGTGCTGAGAGATATCATCCCGGCACTTGATAACTTTGAACGTGCATTGAGTCAGACCGGAGAAGATGCTGCTTTCCAAAGTCTCTACAAAGGTCTGCAGATGATTCATGAAAATCTATTGTCTGCATTGAAAGAACATGGACTTGAGGAAATCATTGCACAGGACCAGCCGTTTGATCCGAATCTTCATCAGGCTGTGATGCAGGACAAAGATGACAGCAAAGAATCAGGCGTGGTTCTAGAAGAGCTTCAAAAAGGATATAAATTAAAAGAACGTGTACTGCGACCTTCAATGGTTAAGGTAAACGAGTAAAAACTATAAAAATTTATTTGGGGGAATTAAATCATGAGTAAAGTAATCGGTATTGACTTAGGAACAACAAATTCATGTGTTGCAGTGCTTGAAGGCGGCGAACCGAAAGTAATCGCAAATCCTGAAGGTAACCGTACAACACCTTCTGTTGTCGCATTCAAGAACGGTGAGACACAGATCGGTGAGGTCGCAAAACGTCAGGCAATCACAAATCCGAACACGATCATCTCTATCAAACGTCATATGGGTACTGACCATAAAGAACATGTCGATGGTAAAGATTATTCACCGCAGGAAATCTCAGCAATGATCTTACAGAACTTAAAAGCAACTGCTGAAGCCTATCTTGGTGAAAAAGTGACAAAAGCAGTCATTACAGTTCCTGCATACTTCAATGATGCAGAACGTCAAGCAACTAAAGATGCCGGTAAAATTGCTGGTCTAGAAGTTGAACGTATTATCAACGAACCGACTGCAGCAGCACTTGCTTATGGTCTTGATAAAACTGACAAAGATCAAAAAGTACTTGTATTCGACTTAGGTGGCGGTACATTTGACGTTTCTATTCTTGAACTGGGTGATGGTGTATTTGAAGTATTATCTACATCAGGTGATAACCGCTTAGGTGGAGATGACTTTGACCAAGTGATCATCGACTTCCTAGTAGAAGAATTCAAAAAAGAAAACGGCTTAGATCTGTCAAAAGACAAAATGGCGATGCAGCGTCTGAAAGATGCAGCTGAAAAAGCGAAAAAAGACTTATCAGGTGTTTCTTCAACACAGATCTCACTCCCATTCATTTCAGCAGGAGAAGCGGGTCCACTGCACTTGGAAGTGACATTATCACGTGCTAAATTCGAAGACTTATCTCGTACTTTAGTTGAACGCACAATGGGACCAACACGTCAGGCGATGAAAGATGCCGGCCTATCAAATGCTGATATCGATGAAGTGATTCTTGTCGGTGGGTCTACTCGTATTCCTGCAGTTCAAGAAGCGATCAAAAAAGAATTAGGTAAAGAACCTAATAAAGGCGTCAATCCTGATGAAGTTGTAGCGATGGGTGCAGCGATTCAAGGCGGCGTTATCACAGGTGACGTTAAAGACGTCGTATTACTTGATGTGACACCGTTATCACTCGGTATTGAAACAATGGGTGGGGTGTCTACTGTCTTAATCGAACGTAACACAACAATCCCGACTTCTAAATCTCAAGTGTTCTCTACAGCAGCAGACAATCAGCCGGCAGTAGATATCCACGTCTTACAAGGTGAGCGTCAAATGGCAGCAGACAATAAAACGCTCGGTCGTTTCCAACTGACAGACATTCCGCCAGCACCACGCGGCGTGCCACAAATCGAAGTGACATTTGATATCGACAAAAATGGTATCGTCAATGTAACTGCAAAAGACTTAGGCACTCAAAAAGAACAGAAAATCACGATTCAGTCATCTTCAGCATTGTCTGATGAAGAGATTGACCGCATGGTGAAAGATGCAGAAGCAAATGCTGAAGCTGACAAAAAACGTCGTGAAGAAGTCGATCTTCGTAACGAGGCAGATCAACTCGTATTCACAGTTGAAAAAACATTGACTGATTTAGAAGGCAAAGTTGACGATGCTGAGAAAGAAAAAGCTGAAGCAGCGAAAGAAGAGCTGAAAAAAGCACTGGAAGGCAGCGATATTGAAGACATCAGAACTAAGAAAGATGCATTGAATGAAATTGTTCAGGCATTATCAATGAAACTTTATGAACAGATGGCTCAAGAGCAGCAGGCTCAGGGTGAATCAGCACCACAAGATGATGTAGTTGATGCTGATTTTACTGAAGTAAAAGACGACGATCAAAAATAATAGCTTATTTTTAAAAGTCAAAGTCAATTTATTGGCTTTGGCTTTTTCTTCAGTTTCATATATGATAGATGAGATAAATGATAAAGGAGCAATCGGACGTGGCAAAACGAGATTATTATGAAGTCCTTGGATTATCCAAAGGGGCTTCTAAAGATGAAATTAAAAAAGCATATCGAAAATTATCCAAGCAATATCATCCGGACATCAATAAAGAAGAAGGCGCAGATGCCAAGTTCAAAGAAATATCTGAAGCATACGAAGTATTGAGTGACGACAACAAGAAAGCTCAGTATGATCAGTTCGGTCATGCAGGAATGGGTCAGAACGGCGGATTCGGCGGCGGAGATTTCGGTGGATTCGGTGGATTTGAAGATATCTTCAGTTCATTCTTCGGTGGTGGCGCAAGACGCGATCCAAATGCCCCGCAAAAAGGTAATGACCTGCAGTATCAGATGACAGTTGACTTCGAAGATGCGGTGTTCGGTGCAGAACGCGATATCACTGTAAAAAAAGAAGTAGAATGTGATGTCTGCGACGGTAGTGGTGCAGAACCAGGTTCATCAGTTACAACGTGTCCGACATGTAAAGGGCGTGGACAAGTCGGTGTCGAACAGAATACGCCGTTCGGCCGTATTAGAACAGAGCGTGCATGTCCTGATTGTCAAGGAACAGGTAAGAAGATTGAAACACCATGTCATGAGTGTGGCGGCGCAGGTACAAAAATTAAGAATGTAACCATCAAAGTCACTATTCCTGCAGGTGTTGATAACGGTCAACAGATCAGAGTGTCAGGTCAAGGTGAACCAGGTATCAATGGTGGACCGGCTGGTGACCTCTATGTTGTCTTCCGAGTCACACCTCATGAAATGTTTGAGCGTGACGGAGATGATATTTTCTATACGCTTGACTTAACGATTGCACAGGCGGCACTCGGAGATGAAATAGAAATTCCAACACTACACGGTAAAGTCAGATTAACGATTCCAGCTGGAACGCAGACTGGTAAACGTTTCAGACTTCGTGATAAAGGGGTCGACAACGTTCATGGATATGGCAGAGGCGACCAATATGTGACAGTCAATGTGAAAACACCGACTGATATGACTGATAGACAAATTGAACTGCTGAGAGAATTCGCTGAAATAGATGGCGAAGAAATCAATGAGCAGCATGGAAATTTCTTTGATAAGACACGTCGATTCTTCAGAGGAGAATAATATGAACTATAAAGAGGTTACATTACTGCTGAATCACGAAGTAGAGCCTTTCATCGCGGAGATACTGAACGACCTTGGTGCCAATGGGGTGGTCATTGAAGATAGCAGCGAACTCAGCAAAGGCCGTATAGATTCCTACGGAGAAATATATGAACTGAATCCTGATGATTATCCTGAACAAGGAATCCGTGTGAAATGTTACCACAGTCTATATGACTACACAGATGAACTTCTTGCAGACATCAAACAGGCAGTATATGGACTGAAAGATATTCCAATTACATTGTTCGATATTAGTGTCAATGAAATCAAGGATGAAGACTGGGAAAATGAATGGAAGAATCATTTTCACGCTTTCCGTGCATCCGAGAAATTTACTGTAGTACCGAGCTGGGAAGAGTACGAGGCATCGGCTGACGAAACAGTGATTACTCTTGACCCCGGTATGGCATTCGGTACAGGGGATCATGCGACGACGTCCATGTGTCTGAAATTGATAGAAAAATACGTGAAGCAAGGCCAATCAATCATTGATGTAGGAACCGGCTCAGGAATTTTGAGCATCGCAGCTCATAAACTGGGGGCAGCGCCGATTCGCGCAGTAGATCTCGATAAAGTAGCAGTCAGAGTAGCAGAAGAAAATTTTGAAATTAACGACTGTGCTGAAAACATTGAGACAGATACCGGCAACTTACTAGTAGGTGAAACGGAAAAACGAGATGTCATATTCGCCAACATTCTTGCTCATATCGTTGACCTGATGATTGACGATAGCTATCAGCTGCTGAATGACGGCGGTATGCTTATTACGTCAGGTATCATCGTTGAAAAAGAATCAATGATTGTTGAGCATCTTGAACAAGTAGGTTACCGCATACTTGAAATTATACGCGAAAGCGGCTGGATTGCTATTGCAGCAGTTAAAGAGGTGGCATAATGCAACGTTATTTTCTCAATGAAAACGCTGAACTCAACCAGCGTTTTTTTATTCATTCATCAGATGATGTCCATCATATCAAAAATGTGATGCGGCTTGAGCCGGATGATAACATCATTATCAATTTCAATAACGGGGCGTTCATAGCGGTTCTCATCGCTGTAGATAAAGCCGTTGAAGTAGAAACAACCGAACAGCTGAATATTCAGACCGAACTGCCAGTCCGTGTAACGATTGCAGGTGGTCTGCTTAAAAATGATAAATATGAATGGATGATTCAGAAGGCAACAGAACTCGGTGCTGCTCATTTTATTGCGTTTATCTCTGATCGCACTATCGTCAAAGTTGATCAGAAAAAAATGGATAAACGATTGGAACGCTTTAATAAAATTGTCAAAGAAGCGGCAGAGCAGAGTTACCGGCTGACCATTCCAACAGTGTCATTCCAGCGTGATAGTCAATCACTTGCGAAACAGCTCGCGGAATATGACGCGGTGCTCATTGCTTATGAAGAAGAGGCTAAATCAGGTGGCATGCAGTTGTTTCATCAGGCACTCAATAACTTGGCACCAGGAGCAAATGTGCTCATAATATTCGGTCCGGAAGGCGGCTTATCACCTTCAGAGGTCGAGCAGTTTGGTGGGGATGTCATAGGACTTGGACCGAGAATATTAAGAGCAGAGACGGCACCGTTGTATGCACTCAGCGCGGTAAGTTATCACTTTGAACTGATGGCATAAACACATTGAAAAAAATGATAAATAGTGTTATTTTTAAATAATGTATCTCATGATTAATGAATAGATGAAGGTTTAAAAGAGGTGAGGTTTATGTCAACAGTTGCTTTTCATACGTTAGGATGTAAAGTGAATCATTATGAGACAGAAGCAATCTGGCAGTTGTTCAAAGAAGATGGGTATCAGCGCGTCGATTTTGAACAAAATGCGGATGTGTATGTCATCAATACATGTACAGTCACAAATACCGGGGATAAGAAGAGCCGTCAAGTTATTAGACGTGCTATCAGACGTAATCCTGACGCTGTTATTTGCGTCACAGGATGTTATGCGCAGACATCTTCAGCAGAAATTATGGATATTCCTGGAGTCGATATTGTTGTAGGTACACAGGATAGAAATAAATTACTGCCTTATATTGAAGAATATCAGACGATAAGACAGCCGATTAATGGTGTTACAAATATCATGAAGAACCGCACATACGAAGAATTGGATGTGCCTTACTTTACTGACCGCACTCGTGCATCACTGAAAATTCAGGAAGGGTGTAATAATTTCTGTACGTTCTGCATCATTCCATGGGCGCGCGGCTTGATGCGTTCTCGAGATCCTAAAGAGGTCGTCAGACAAGCGACCCAGCTTGTTGATAGCGGTTATCAGGAAATCGTTCTGACAGGTATTCATACAGGCGGTTACGGTGAGGATTTAAAAGATTATAACTTAGCACAGCTGCTGCGTGATCTTGAGACTATACGTGGTCTTAAACGTATTCGTATTTCATCAATAGAAGCAAGTCAGCTGACGGATGAAGTGATTGACGTCATTGATCAAAGTGAGAAAGTGGTGCGACATCTGCACATCCCACTTCAGTCCGGCAGCGATACTGTGTTAAAACGGATGCGTCGTAAATACACGATGGCTCATTTCTCTGAACGCCTGAAAAAACTACATGCGATTATGCCCGGACTTGCAGTAACGAGTGATGTGATTGTCGGTTTCCCTGGTGAAACAGAGGAAGAATTCATGGAGACCTATCACTTCATTGAAGAACATAAGTTTTCTGAACTTCATGTATTCCCGTATTCTATGCGTACCGGAACTCCGGCTGCACGCATGACCGATCAAGTGGATGAGGCAGTTAAGAATGACCGTGTCCATCGTTTAATCAGTCTCTCTGACCAGCTGGCCAAAGAATATGCAAGTCGTTTTGATGGTGAAGTTCTAGAAGTCATTCCTGAGGAAAAAGGGTCACACGATGGTTTGTTAGTTGGTTATACGGACAATTACTTAAAAGTTCAGTTTGAAGGCAGTGAAGAACTGATCGGTGAAATCGTCAAAGTCAAAATCACTGAAGCGGGGTATCCGCTCAATCATGGACAATTTGTTAAAGTGATGGAAAAAGAGCAGCCACAGGCAGTGATTTCTCCGATAGCTGGTAAATAAATTCACTCTTGACCACTTATTAGAGTTATATTATAATACTTGAGTACATAGAGAAATCTATGATTCATTAATGTTCCGTTGATATTTGGAGGGAGGGAAATATAATGTCTAAAACAGTCGTTCGTAAAAACGAATCTATCGAAGATGCACTTCGTCGCTTTAAGCGCACGGTTTCTAAGAGCGGTACGATCCAAGAAGTTCGTAAACGTGAGTTCTACGAAAAACCTAGTGTTAAACGTAAAAAGAAATCAGAAGCAGCACGAAAACGTAAATTCAAATAATATTTGAACTCCCTCAAATATTATGAATAGATGACACAGACTTTTGTCTGTGTCTTTTTTATTTCCTTAAAGTTTTCTTAATTTTTAGTCAAATACTTATATGTGGCTGTCGTGTTCATGTATAATAATAGTAAGGAGGTGACAATTTTGACATGGACTCTATATGATGGAACTTTGTTCATATTGATGCTCGTCATGTTTACAGCAGCTGTATGGCAATTGTTCCAATCACGATTTTCATGGTCTGGAATTTTAATGACTGCTGCAGCACTTAGCTTCGTCATCATTACTGCTTTGAATGGTGACTTGGAGATGCTATCAATCATACTCTTTTTTACAGGAATCATTCTTGTTGTTACGGAACTATTTGTCATCGGTCTTGTATTGGGAATTATAGGAATGATGATGATTGCATCAAGTTTCCTGCTCATTGGAAACGATATTGAGACCATGTCAGTAATGGTCGCTTCGTGTTTAATAATTGCTTTGATAGAGTGGGTGATCATTGTGAAGTTTTTTGGTAAGAAAGTACCACTTTTCAACAAAGTGATATTGACTGACGCTACTTCCAAGGAAGCAGGCTACACGTCACATGACGACCGCAGTCATCTTGTCGGTCAAACAGCAGTCACAACTACTGCATTAAGACCTTCTGGAATTATAGCACTCGGTCAGGATCGTATTGATGCGGTCAGTGAAGGGGCCTTTATCGGTCAGAACAAAGAAGTACGCATCATTTATGTTGAAGGTACACGCGTTGTTGTAAGAGAAATTATATAGAGAAGAGGTTAAGGAAATGGAATTGATTATTTTAGGAATCATCGTCGTGGTTGTCCTTGTTTTATTGATGATATTGTTGACATTTGTACCAGTCGGGCTGTGGATATCAGCACTCGCTGCTGGTGTCAAAGTCGGTATCGGTACATTAGTGGGTATGCGCCTTCGCCGGGTATCGCCGAGAAGAGTCATTGATCCACTGATTAAAGCACATAAAGCAGGTCTTCATTTGACGACTAACCAACTTGAATCACATTATTTAGCAGGTGGCAATGTTGACCGTGTCGTTGATGCGATTATTGCAGCGCAGCGTGCGGATATCAATCTGCCGTTTGAACGTGGTGCAGCGATTGACCTTGCAGGACGTGACGTATTAGAAGCAGTACAGATGTCAGTTAATCCGAAAGTCATTGAAACACCTTTTATTGCAGGTGTGGCAATGAACGGGATTGAAGTGAAAGCAAAAGCAAGAATCACAGTTCGTGCTAATATTGAAAGACTGGTCGGTGGTGCAGGTGAAGAAACGATTGTCGCTCGTGTCGGCGAAGGGATTGTATCAACCATTGGTTCTAGTCAATCGCATACGTCAGTGCTTGAAAATCCGGATATGATCTCTCAGACTGTACTGGGTAAGGGACTGGATTCCGGGACAGCTTTTGAAATTCTGTCGATTGATATTGCGGATGTAGATATCGGTAAAAATATAGGAGCAGATTTACAGACAGAGCAGGCGATGGCTGATAAAAACATCGCACAGGCGAAAGCGGAAGAACGTCGTGCGATGGCCGTTGCTCAAGAACAGGAAATGAAGGCAAGAGTGCAGGAAATGCGAGCTAAAGTTGTCGAATCTGAAGCGGAAGTACCACTTGCAATGGCAAGAGCGTTGCAGGAAGGCAATATCGGCGTCATGGATTACTATAACTTGAAGAACATTGAATCTGATACTGGTATGAGAAACGCCATCAACAAGATGACAGATACCAGCGATAGTACACCGCCACAAAGAAAGTAAGGTGATATCAATGGAAGTCGGCATTATCATATTTATTATTGGGATTATCTTTTCTTACTTTAAGGATAAGATGGATAATAATTCTAATAACAGTAATCAACCTAACAAAAAAACAGCTCAAAAAACTCAAATTAAATCTTTGGAAGAATTGAAGCATGAATTCGAGCAGCGGACACAGCAGGTGGAAAAGGCAGTACCGGTCAAAGAAGCACCGTCACCACAAAAAGTAGTGAAATCACCCGCCGCAACAAGATCATCTGGAGATAGAAAAACCCGTCAGCAGACAACTCTTGACAGGCAGATGACTGCTATTATGAAGGATCAGCATCTGTCAGAAAAGCAGAAAGTTCAGCGGAACAATCAGCTGACAGAGGGTGATCTGACAGTGGAGCACGAGCCGTTGCTTGATTTCTCTAAACATAACTTAGTGCAGAGTCTGATCATGTCGGAAGTTTTAGCACCACCAAAAAGTAAAAGATAAGAGCTGACTTATATAGACTGGGGAAACCCAGTCTTTTTATGTGAAAATAAAGTGTTATGCTCATGATGCGCATGAGAATTTGGTAAAATAGAAAAGAGCTATCCATTGCATCGTCGACTCTTCAAAAATATGACGCAGCAAATCAATCATTGTGAGATGAAACTATCGGTTGACTGTGTTAAATTTAAATTAAACTGAAAATAAGGGAGTTTTTGAATGCCACATACAATCAATATAGAGAATGTTAATGAAGCACAGGCGATTCTCGGCAACGGTGATGAACACATCACATTTCTTGAAGAAGCTTTTAATGTCGTGATACATACGAGAGGCAGTCAACTGACTGTGGCTGGAGCGGACGAAGATGTCGCGAAGGCGGAAGCCGTGCTTGTTAACTTATTAAGGGTAATTCAAAAAGGGATGAATATCTCACTTAAGGATGTTCAATCAGCCGCTCAGATGGCTGGAAAAGGAACGATTCATTATTTAGCGGATCTGTATGATGAGGAAATCACTAAAGATGCATACGGGAAGCCTATTCGAGCGAAAACGATGGGGCAGCGGCTCTATATACATCAGATTAAAAAAAGTGACCTTGTATTTGGTATAGGGCCGGCAGGAACAGGGAAGACATTTTTGGCAGTAGTGATGGCTGCGAAGTCATTACGAGCAGGGCAGGTCAAACGTATCGTGCTGACACGACCGGCTGTTGAAGCAGGGGAATCACTTGGATTTCTGCCAGGTGATTTAAAAGAGAAGGTAGATCCATACTTGCGCCCGTTATACGACGGATTGCATCATGTACTCGGTGCAGAGCATACTGCACGCCTGATTGAAAGAGGTGTGATAGAAGTTGCGCCTCTTGCATACATGCGCGGTAGAACACTGGAAGATGCTTTCGTTATATTAGATGAAGCACAGAATACGACACATGCCCAGATGAAGATGTTTCTGACACGTCTCGGATTTGGTTCAAAGATGGTCATTACAGGTGACAAGACACAGATTGACCTCCCAAAAGGCGTAAAAAGCGGTCTTGTTGAGGCGGAACTGCGGCTTAGCAGTGTTCCGGGAATCGGAGTGCAGACCTTTGAATCATCTGATGTCGTACGCCACCCGCTGGTAAGTAAAATAATTAGAGCATATTCGGAGGATGAGTGATGCTGACAGTAGAATTTTTAGACGATGATAACTATTTGGATCCAGCTTACTTACCACAGATTGAATCACTGCTTCAGTTCGCTGCGGAACAGGAAGGAATCACAGGCGAAGCAGAATTAGCCGTGTCATTTGTATCGAGTGAAGAAATCAAAGCCATTAATGCAGAGTATCGCGACAAAGACGCGGTGACAGATGTCATCAGTTTTGCGATGGAAGAAGGCGAAGATGACTTTGAAGATCCATCGATGGTCAGAGTGTTAGGTGATATTATCATCTGTGTGGAGCGCGCCAAAGAACAAGCAGCTGACTACGGTCATTCATTCGAACGTGAAGTCGGATTCCTGGCACTTCACGGTATGCTACATTTACTTGGATATGATCATATGACACCAGCAGATGAACAGCGGATGTTTGGCCGGCAGGATGCTATATTGACTTCATTTGGATTGACACGAGAAGAATAGATGAAGCGGTTTATTTATCCTCTGCATGGTCTGCTCATTCTGCTGAAGAAGGATGCTAATTTCATCCTTCATATCATAGCTGCAGTGCTGGTCTGTAGTGCAGGTTGGTATTTCAGCCTCACTAAAATAGAATGGCTGTTTATTATTGTTGCCGTCTTTTCGGTGTTGTTCATGGAAGTCATCAATACATCGCTTGAATATGTAGTGGATTTAGTCACTTCTGATTACCATGAGCTTGCAAAACACGCGAAAGACACAGCTAGTTTCGCTGTCGTGCTGGCAAGTATCATGAGCGCTGTTATCGGCTTGGTTATTTTTCTGCCTTATATTATGAAGTGATTTTAATTAAAGGAGATATGTTATGGAATTCAAACAACAATGGCTGCAGGAAGCGATAAAAGCAAGAAGCAAGGCCTATACTCCGTTTTCAAACTTTAAAGTGGGAGCTTATTTAGTAACGAAAGATGGCAGAGCATTCCACGGCTGTAACGTCGAGAATGCAGCCTATGGACCGACTATCTGTGCGGAGCGGACTGCACTCGTCTCTGCCATCGCACAAGGCTATCAACCTGGCGATTTTGAATTCATTGTGGTCGTCACGGGTGCTGATAAGCCGTCATCACCATGCGGCGTATGCCGTCAAGTAATGAAAGAGTTATGTGACGATCAAATGCCGGTGTTTATGACCAATACAGCCGGTGAAGTTATCAATAGTACAGTGGACGAATTATTACCCTATGGGTTCTCAGGAAAGGATTTAGCGAATGACTAACGAATTTAAATCAGGCTTTGTCGCAATTATCGGCCGGCCGAATGTCGGCAAATCAACTTTTATGAATCGGGTGCTTGGACAGAAAGTAGCTATTATGTCTGACAAAGCACAGACGACACGTAATAAAGTACAAGGTGTACTGACAACAGATGAGGCGCAAATTATCTTCATCGATACACCAGGAATTCATAAGCCGAAACATGTACTCGGTGATTATATGATGAAAGTGGCTAAAAACACGTTGCGCGAAGTAGATGCTATATTATTCATGATCAACGTTGAAGAGAGTATCGGCCGCGGTGATCAATATATCGTGGAGATGCTGAAAAATACTAAGACACCGGTATTTCTCGTACTGAATAAAATTGACCTTGTCCATCCGGATCAGCTGATCACTGAAATCGAGAAATATAAAGATCTGCTGCCTTTTGCAGAAATCATTCCGATTTCAGCGCTGCAGGGAAATAATGTCGAGCGTCTTGTAGAGGTTGTCAGCGGCTATCTGCCGGAAGGGCCGATGTACTATCCGAAGGACCAGATATCTGATCACCCAGAACATTTTATCGTGGCTGAATTAATCCGGGAAAAAGTCCTTCATCTAACAAGTCAGGAAATTCCTCATGCGATCGGTGTGAATGTAGAGAAGATGGTTCGTGAAAGTGAGGACCGTGTTCACGTTGAAGCGACGATCTATGTGGAACGCGATTCCCAGAAAGGAATTGTCATCGGTAAGCAGGGCAAGATGTTGAAAGAAGTCGGTAAGCGTGCCCGGCAGGATATCGAAATGCTGCTCGGCTCCAAAGTGTATTTAGAGCTGTGGGTGAAAGTGCAGAAAGACTGGCGTAACAAGCCGAATTTCATCAGACAGATCGGCTACCGTGAAGATGAGTATTAAGCGATGCTGAATAAAGTGAACGGTATCATCATCCGTCGTGTTGACTACGGGGATTCGCATTTAATAGTGACGTTTCTTGCTGAGCACGGCAGAAAGATACCGGTCATGGCAAGAAACGCTAAGAAATCTAAGAAGTTCGGCTACGCGCTTGATCTGTTCTATGAGAATCTATTTATTTTCTCCCAGTTCAAAGGGATGGGGACACTCAGCTCTGTTGATACGCTGAACAGTCATTATGCGATACGCAGTGATCTGTTCAAGCTGACTTATGCGCAGTACATCGCTGAACTGATTGATAGGGCGATGGAAGATGACGACGAAAGTAAATTCGTCTATCAGCTGCTGAAGTTCGGGCTTGACCATATTGCAGCCGGGGCAGATCCTGCAGTCATCGCACTGATCGCCAGTCTGAAATGTATGCCGCTCTATGGCTATACGCCGAACTTCGATTACTGTTCGGTTGACCAGTCTACTAATCATGCGGCGTTTGCCGGCTACTCCATGAAAATGAACAGTGTCCTTACAACACAAGCGATGATAACAGATGAACATGCGATACCGATGAGCAATAAAAGTCTATATTTTCTATATCTACTGAACAATCTACCACTCGATCAGTACAGTTCGGTGACCATCCATACAGATGTGGTGAGGGAAATGGAACGGTTAGTCTTCCAGCTGTATGATGAATTTATAGGTGTTTCGCTGAAATCAAGACGAATACTGGAACAGTTAAGATAGACGGGTCAAAAAAATAAGCCTCCATTCAACTGAATGGAGGCTTATTTTTTAAAATCTTACTTTTTCAGCAAGGAAGTTTTTGACTTCACTGATCGGCATACGAATTTGTTCCATCGTGTCACGATCACGGACAGTGACCTGGTTATCTTCCAATGAATCAAAGTCAAATGTAATACAGTAAGGGGTTCCGATTTCATCTTGACGGCGGTAGCGTTTACCGATAGACTGGCTTTCGTCAAAATCAATATTGAAATCCGCACTCAGTTCTTCGAATACTTTAAGCGCGTCTTTAGACAGCTTCTTGCTGAGCGGCAGGATGGCTGCTTTGTAAGGCGCTAGTGCGGGGTGGAAACGCAGCACTGTACGTTTGTCATCGCCCTCAAGTGTTTCCTCATCATAAGCATCGCACAGGAATGCAAGTGTCACACGGTCTGCACCAAGAGATGGTTCGATACAGTAAGGAACATACTTTTCATTGGTTTCAGCATCATGATAAGTGAAATCATCACCGGAATGCTCCATATGTTTCTTCAAATCAAAGTCTGTACGACTTGCAATGCCCCATAATTCTCCCCAGCCGAATGGGAATTTGTATTCGATGTCAGTCGTCGCATTTGAGTAATGTGACAGCTCATCTTCATCATGGTCACGTAGACGCGCATGTTCTTCTTTAATTCCTAGTGTTTTCAACCAGTTCGCTGCGAATTCTTTCCAATAATTCTGCCATTCAATTTCAGTGCCTGGTTTACAGAAGAATTCCAGTTCCATCTGTTCAAATTCACGTGTCCGGAATGTGAAGTTACCTGGAGTAATTTCATTACGGAATGATTTTCCGACTTGAGCGATACCAAAAGGTAGTTTCTTTCTCATGGAGCGCTGTACGTTTTTATAGTTGACGAAAATCCCTTGAGCAGTTTCAGGACGAAGGAAAATTTCGTTAGTTGATGATTCAGTGACACCTTGGAACGTTTTGAACATCAAGTTGAACTGACGGATTTCTGTATAATCATGAGCACCACATTCAGGGCAGTCGATATGATGTTCATCAATCAGACGTTTCATCTCATCGAAGCTTAAACCATCAGCGATGAATGTATCATCTTCCTGCTGCATGACATCTTCAATCAATTTGTCAGCGCGATGACGTGCTTTGCAGTTTTTACAGTCAATCATTGGATCATTGAAGTTAGATAAATGACCGCTTGCTTCCCAAGTTTTTGGGTTCATCAAAATTGCTGCATCTAGACCCACGTTGTAGGGAGATTGCTGAACGAATTTCTGCCACCATGCTTTCTTTACATTGTTCTTTAATTCCACACCTAATGGACCGTAGTCCCAAGTGTTCGCAAGACCACCATAGATTTCACTGCCTGGAAAAACGAAACCACGATGTTTTGCTAATGAAACAATAGTTTCCATGTTTGTCATTAAGAGTTCCTCCTTATAATTAGAGCGGATAAAAAAAGTCCCAAGGCATCAGCCTTGGGACGAGTATATTACCCGCGGTTCCACCCAAATTAGTGTTTCCACTCATCTTGAAATATGAATATGATCAGGCCATTTAATTGTTAAGCTTACACTATCCTTAACTCGCTTATAACGAATATATCATGTTTTATATTCCGTTACAATCAATTATATCAATTATTTGTGTACGACTGTTTTTAGAAGTATAATAAATTTATCTAACTATGTCCAAGGGGTGTTCACTATCGAATTAAGTCAAAGGCAGGAAAAAATTCTGCAAATAGTAAAGAACAATGGCCCCATAACAGGAGAAAAGATAGCAGAACGATTGAGCTTGACGAGAGCTACACTTAGACCGGATCTCGCTATATTGACGATGGCAGGTTATCTGGATGCTCGTCCAAGGGTCGGTTATTACTATACCGGTAAATCAAGTACACAGTTATTATCCGCCTCCATCAAAAAGTTTCAAGTCAAGGACTTTCAATCGATTCCATGTGTGACGCATGAAGATATTTCAGTATATGATGCTATCTGTGCGATGTTTCTTGAAGATGTCGGAACATTGTTTGTTATCAATAAAAAGAACGAATTAGTCGGAGTATGTTCAAGAAAAGATTTGTTGCGGGCGTCGATGGGTGGTCAGGATATCCATGCTGTTCCAGTCCATGTCATTATGAGCCGAATGCCGAATATTTCTATGGTCATGCCTGACGATCCATTGATTTATGCAGCTAACTTACTAATAGAGAAACAAATTGATTCATTGCCAGTAGTCAAGAAAAAAGGCAATAGTTACGAAGTGACCGGACGAATTACTAAAACAACGATTACTCGTGCGTTTGTGGCACTAATAGAAGATGAATAGGAGTATTATCATGGATGAAATTAGATTAATTATTGCTTCAGATTCAGTCGGAGAAACAGCTGAACTTGTGACAAAAGCATGTACTTCCCAATTCAACCAACTTGGTAATGCTCTTGAAACAATACGGTTACCTTATATTGAAACTCGGGAGAATGTCGACGAAGTGATCACGATAGCAAAAGAACAGCGCTCTATCGTCATCTATACTCTTGTCAAACCCAATATCCGTAAGTATATGGAAGAGCAACTGGAAAAACATCAGTTAAATCATGTTGATATTATGGGACCGTTAATGGCTCAACTGACGAATGAACTGAATGAAATGCCTTTAAATGAACCGGGTGTCGTGCATAAATTAGACGAAGATTACTTCAAGAAAATCGAAGCGATTGAATTTGCAGTGAAATATGATGATGGGAGAGATCCTAGAGGATTACCTAAAGCCGATATTATATTGATCGGTGTATCTCGTACATCAAAAACGCCGCTCAGCCAATATTTAGCACATAAACGTTTCAAGGTGATGAATGTGCCGCTTGTACCTGAAGTGGACCCACCTGAGCAATTATTTGAAATGGATCCTGAAAAATGTGTCGCACTTAAAATAGACCCTGAAAAATTAAATGCCATACGAAAAGAACGACTTGTTCAGCTTGGATTGAATGATGATGCAAACTATGCGCAGGATCAAAGAATTCTGGAAGAGCTGGATTATTTCAATGAAATCGTTGAACGCATTGGTTGCGCGGTCATCGATGTGTCCAATAAAGCGATTGAAGAAACGGCCAATGAAATTATCAAACTAGTTACGAAAAATAACAGATACGATTATTAAGAGGTGTTAATTTGCAGTTAGATCAAGACCTTATTAATGAAATACGCGAGAAGAATGACATTCTCGATGTAGTCAGTCAATATGTAAAACTTGAGAAACGGGGACGTAACTATATTGGTTTATGTCCCTTTCATGATGAGAAAACACCGTCTTTTTCCGTCTCGGTGGATAAGCAGATCTGCCATTGTTTCGGCTGTAAGAAAGGCGGCAATGTCTTTCAGTTTGTTGAACAGATAGAAAACGTCTCGTTTGTTGAAGCGGTAAGACGTCTTGGTAGTAATGTCGGCGTTCAGATCGAGCAGGTACAGAGCGTAGCATATGCTGATGATAATATGAAGATGATTGAGATGCATGAATTACTGCGCGACTATTATCATTATGTTTTGAAGGCAATAGAAGAAGCAGAGCCGGCGCTTCAATACCTTTATGACCGAGGATTCACTGACGAAATCATCAATCGTGAAAAAATCGGCTACAGTCCGAACATCAATCACTTCGCTCATGATTTTCTTGAAAAACGAGGATACGACAAAGCGCTTGCGTATGAAGCAGGACTGTTATCACGAAACGAAGAAAATTTCAGTTATTATGACCGTTTCCGTGACAGAATCATGTTTCCTCTTAACAACTCGCAAGGGCACACAGTCGGTTTTTCAGGTAGAACATACAAAAATGAAGAACCGAAATATTTGAATAGTCCGGAAACACCTGTCTTTCAGAAACGCCAAATACTCTATCATCTGGATGTCGCCCGTAAATCAATCAGGCAGCAAGATGAAGTGATTCTGCTTGAAGGGTTTATGGATGTCATCAAAGTCACCGAAGCCGGACTGACTAACACCATAGCGACTATGGGAACTGCTCTCAGTAAAGAGCACGTCATCATCCTCAAAAAATTGGCCGGCAATATCACATTGATGTTCGATGGAGATGGTGCAGGTCAAAAGGCTACGATGAGTATCGGTGAAAATTTACTGAATGAAGGCATCAGTACTTTTGTAGTACCAGTCAAAAAGGGAATGGATCCCGATGAGATGATCAAGGAGATGGGTCAGGAGGCATTTCGTGACTATGTGCTGCATAACAAAATAGCGTTTGTCAGCTACAAGCTAAAAGAGATGACACGCCAGGTCGCTTCAAATGATTTAGTGTTTGATCAGCGATTAAAAGAAATAACAAATGATATTGCCAAAATAAAATCTCCTGCTCTGAGGAAAAAAGTATTGCACGAGGCTAGTGAATTGTTTAAAGTAGATTTTGACAGTCTTAATTTTGAAGTGAGTAAATATATTCCTCAGTCAGCGCCACAGTTCACTCCAGGTCCAAGAATCGTTACGTATTCCAAACCTGAAAGAGCAGAACGGTTGGTGCTTAAACATTTTTTTAAGGATAAATATCTATTCCTAAAAATGAAAGATCATATTACTGCAGAACATTTCAAAAAGCAGGAGCATCAAGAGATATATATCGCTTTAACAGGGTATTATGAAAGTAGCGATCAATTTAATATCAGTCAATTTCTGTCTTATGTTCCTGTTCAATGTCAAGATGATATCATTTCTATCGATGAAATCGCCATCAATGAAGATCCATCAGTTGAAGAAATAGAAGATTACATTTATGTGATTCGACATGAGCAGGAGGAATTGCGTAATCTCAATCAATTGAAACAATCGTTATCTACAGCAATTAAAGAAGGCAATGTCACTGAAAGAGACCGGCTGATGACGGCAATCATTGACTATAACAGACAGAAAAAACTGAAGTAACCTAGGAGGTAATGCTTGTGGCTAATAAGAAAGAAACCATTAAAGAGAAGAGTAATGACGTATTATTGACATTAGATCAAGTCAAAGCACAATTAATTGAATCAGGTAAAAAGAATGGTCAATTAAGTCATGAAGAAATAGCTGATCGACTACAGAATTTTGATATGGATGCCGATCAGATGGATGAATTTTTCGAAGCAATCGCTGAGAATGATATTACATTAATTAATGAAAAAGATGCTCAAGATACAGATGATAAAATTAACTTAAATGATTTATCAGCTCCTCCAGGCGTAAAGATTAATGATCCGGTCCGCATGTATTTGAAAGAGATTGGACGGGTTAACTTATTAAGTGCTGCTGAAGAAATCGAACTTGCCAAACGTATCGAACAAGGTGACGAAGAAGCAAAAGCGCGTCTTGCAGAAGCCAATCTACGACTTGTTGTAAGTATCGCCAAAAGATATGTCGGCCGTGGTATGCTGTTCCTTGATTTGATCCAGGAAGGAAATATGGGGCTAATCAAAGCGGTTGAAAAGTTTGATTTCAACAAAGGATTTAAATTTTCGACTTACGCTACCTGGTGGATTCGTCAGGCCATTACACGTGCTATTGCTGACCAGGCGAGAACGATTCGTATCCCTGTTCATATGGTGGAAACCATCAATAAGCTGATCCGTGTGCAGCGCCAGTTGCTTCAAGATTTAGGACGCGATCCTAGTCCAGAGGAAATCGGTGAAGAAATGGATCTGCCGGCAGAAAAAGTACGGGAAATCCTTAAAATCGCTCAAGAACCTGTGTCGCTTGAAACGCCGATTGGTGAAGAAGATGACAGCCATTTGGGTGATTTCATTGAAGATCAGGATGCACAGAGTCCTGCAGACCATGCGGCGTATGAACTGCTCAAAGAACAGCTGGAAGATGTCCTCGATACATTGACTGACCGTGAAGAAAACGTTTTAAGATTACGCTTTGGATTAGATGATGGTCGTACACGCACGCTGGAAGAAGTAGGCAAAGTTTTTGGCGTGACACGTGAACGTATCCGTCAAATAGAAGCAAAAGCTCTCCGCAAGCTGAGACATCCATCAAGAAGCAAGCGCCTTAAGGATTTCATGGATTAAATAATTGATTAAATTCTCGAAAACACTTTGACAATATAAGTATTTAATATAAAATAGAAATGTATATGGTGAATTTAAAGGGAGGTATATTTGATGAATCGTAATCCAGTCATTCCATTTATTCTTATCCTGCTTATGGGCGTAGGCTTGGTATTCTTCTTATCTGCACATGGTGCCAACAAAGAAGAAGAGGGTAAAGAAGAAGGCGCGAAAACTGAGCAGAAGTTTGATGCTGCGACGTTTACTAAAGATAACTGTACTTCATGTCACGGTCAAAACCTTGAAGGTGCTATGGGACCTAAACTTGCAGGAAGCAAAACATCTGCAGATGATATGAAAAAAATTATCCGTGAAGGTAAAGGCGCAATGCCGGCACATGATGAAGCTACAATCGCTGATAAAGATTTAGATACTCTTGTTAAGTACTTAAAAGACGGCGCGAAATAATAAATGAAAAATCTTTTGCTCAGGCAAAGGATTTTTTTTTGAAAGGAATTCAAAATGCTGAGTAAACGTTTAGAACGAGTGGCATATTATGTTAAAGGCAGCGCAGTAGCTGATATCGGCTCTGATCATGCCTATCTACCTATAGCATTAGTGATGAGTGGAAAAGTTAAGTCTGCAGTAGCGGGGGAAGTCGTGGATGGACCTTATCAGGCAGCTGTCAATAATGTCGAGGCGCATGGCCTTTCCGCTCAAATAGCAGTAAGAAAAGGGTCCGGACTTGAAGTAATAGCATCAGGTGAAGTAGACAACATCACGATCTGCGGAATGGGTGGGCCGCTCATCGCAGATATATTAATAGCAGGTGCACAGAAACTGAACAGTGCGCCGAGACTTATTCTTCAAAGCAACATTCATACAGCAAAAGTTCGAGAAGCGCTGATGATGTTAGGGTATACGATTACCGCTGAAGAAATTCTCAAAGAGAAGCGTCATATCTATGAAATAATAGTGGCTGAACAGCAGCAGCAGCCGATGACATTGACGGAGAATGAAATAAAATTCGGTCCTAAGTTGATGACTGAGCGATCTGCTGTCTTCATTGAAAAATGGACGCGTGAATATAACCACTTGATTAATGTTGCAGCAGTGATCAAAGATAATCCCGAACAGTCAGACAGACTGAAGGAAATTCAACAGCAGCTAAAAATGTTTGATGAGGTGATCAGTCGTGAAAATTTATGAATTAATGGACGTCATCAACCGAAACATTCCATTGTCGAAAGCAGAACCTTGGGATAATGTCGGCCTATTGATCGGGGATCGTCAGTCCGACGTCTCAAACATCATGACCACATTAGATTGTACGGCAGAAGTAGTAATGGAAGCAATCAAGCTCAACTGTAATACGATTATCTGTCACCATCCGCTGATTTTTACAGGCATTAAACAGCTCGAGAATTCAGGATACGGCGCAGTGATTCGTCAGTTAATAACAAATGATATCAATTTAATTGCACTGCATACAAATTTAGATGCTCATCCGAAAGGTGTCAGCGCGATGATTGCTGATAAGCTTGAACTAGTCAATCAGGAGATTCTCGTCCCTCAGATGAGCGCTATGGCTAAATTACAGCTATTTGTACCTGCTACCCATGTCGAAGAAGTGAAGGCAGTATTAGCAGAAGCGGGTGCAGGTCAAATAGGCGACTACAGCGACTGTTTTTTTCAGATTGAAGGGAAAGGCCAGTTCAAACCGAATGCTGAAGCAGCTCCTTATGTAGGTGACATCGGTCATCTGGAAGTTGTCGATGAAGTAAAGCTTGAATGTGTATTTGCGCCTCAGCTCAGACAGCAAATCGAACTTGCGTTACTCAGCAGTCATCCGTATGAAGAACCGGCCTATGACATTTATGAATTCAAAGTAAGAGATCAGTTTGGCACTGGAATCAAAGGCATACTTCAACAGTCTGTTGTCATAGATGACTGGCTTTCTCATATCAAGTCGAAACTTAATCTCGACAGTGTGCGGCTGATCGGTCCTCCACATAAGACTATCCGCTCGGTAGGAATTATCGGTGGTGCTGGGATGGATTACATGACCGCAGTCCAGAAGGCAGATGTGGATATTTTCCTGACAGGAGATATCAAATACCACGAAGCTCATGATCTATTGATGGCAGGATTGACTACGGTTGATATTCAGCATTACGCTGAGTCAGTGATGAAAGAAGGATTAAAACAACTGCTTGAAGGATTTGATTTACCTGTCACAGTCATTTCATCATCTGTTGACACCAATCCATTTACATTCTATTAAAAAGGAAATCCTGATGAAAAAACATCAGGATTTCCTTTTGATTTTGTCTGATTATAGTATGTCTACCGGTTTAGGATTTTTAATCTTAGGCAGAATTTTCTCTACCGGTACGATAGATTGTTCTGGTACAGGCATGGGGTTAAATGGATCAAATGCTTTAATGTAATCAATGACTTCTTTGACAATCGGGGTAGGAGTAGAGGCACCCGCTGTAATCGCAATAGTTGACTTTCCTTCCAGCCATTCTAATTTTAAGCCGCTGATATCAGAAATTCTGTATGCCTCTGTATGTGCAATTTCCTGTGAGACTTGTGCAAGCCGGTTGGAGTTATTGCTCTTTGGATCGCCGACAACGATTAATAAATCTGCCTGGCCGGCCTGGTCCGCCACTGCTTCTTGTCTGACTTGAGTCGCAAGACAGATTTCTTTATGGACTTCGATATGCGGGAATTTCTGCTCAAGTGATTCCATTAAATGAAGAACATCCCATTGTGACATCGTTGTTTGATTGGTTACAACGAGCTTTTGATCAGCAAGCGCTGCCGGTAAGTTTTCGATATCATCCTGATTTTCCACTAAATGAACGATATCAGGTGCTACGCCGACAGCACCTTCAGGCTCAGGATGACCTTTTTTACCGATATAGATCACATGATAGCCTTCTGCTTTTTTCTTGCGGATCAGGGAATGCGTATTTTCTACATCAGGGCATGTAGCATCAATACACACCAATCCTTTTTCCTTGGCGCGACGTTTCACTTCTGGTGACACACCATGTGCTGTGAATATAACGGTACCTTCAGTGATCTGTTCCAAAATTTCAAGACGATTAGGACCATCCAGTGTGATGATACCGTCACTTTCAAATGCATCAGTCACGTGTTTATTATGAACGATCATACCGAGTATATAAATAGGGCGGGGCAGTGTTTTATCAAGTGATGCATTTCGTGCGATCACCATTGCATCAACAACGCCGTAACAATAGCCGCGGGGTGTAATTTTCACAATTTCCATCTTTTATGCCTCCTATCTACAACAGTATAACAAATTTTCTATATGAACCTCTATTAATTAAGCTACTTTCTTTATGCAGCGCTTTCCTATATAATACATGAGATGAACAAATAAAGGAGGACAACAATGGCTAAACATCCATTTGAAAATTTTGAACTTTCATCTGATATGATTGCAGCGGTGAAAGATTTGAATTTTAATCAGCCGACTGAAGTCCAGAGACGAGTGATCCCTAAACTGACTAGAGGTATTAACCTGATCGGACAATCACAGACAGGAACAGGGAAATCACATGCATTTCTGCTACCGTTAATTGATAAGATCAATCCCGAACTACGTGAACCACAAATCATTATTCTTGCACCTACGAGAGAACTTGCGAAACAGCTGTACGATGCTGCATCGCATTTAGTATCGTTCAAAGAAGATATCAAGGTAGGACTTTACATCGGTGGTACCGATAAACAAAAAGATATCCAGAAATCCAAAGTGGAGCCACAGCTGATTGTCGGTACGCCGAATCGTATCAATGATCTAGCAGATGATCAGGTGCTTAAACTACACTTAGCAAAGTCAATTGTCATTGATGAAGCAGATTTGATGATTGATCTCGGCTTCATGCCTGCAGTCGATACACTGGCTTCAAGACTTGGGGAAGGGGCACAGATTGCTGTGTTCTCTGCCACAATTCCAAAGGCACTGCATCCATTCTTAAACAAGTATTTAGCACAGCCTGAATTTGTGCAGATAGATCCTGAAGAACGTACAAACAAAAACATAGAGTTCTATTTGATTCCTACTAAGAGTAATGACAGAAAAGAAAAATTATACGAAGTGATGCAGACCATCAACCCTTATCTTTGCATTATTTTTGCAAACAGTCGTGAACATGCGGACGAAGTACTGGCCTACCTTTCAGACAAAGGTGTCAAAGCCGGCATTATCCACGGTGGACTGGCTCCCCGCGAACGGACGCAGCAGATGAAGCGCATTAAGCAGCTTGATTTTCAATATGTCGTGGCAAGTGATCTTGCGTCACGAGGCATAGATATTGAGGGTGTCAGTCATGTCATCAACTATGAAATCTCTAAAGATGTTGACTTTTTCACGCACCGCGTCGGTCGTACCGGCCGAGGTAACTACAAAGGGACTGCCATTACTTTGTATACACCTGATGAAGAAGATCTGATCAATCAGATTACGGCCAAAGGCTTTTCGTTTATTCATGCAGATGTCAAAGCGGGAGAAATCAAAGAGATTAAAGATCGTACGCAGCGTGCCGGTCGTAAAAAGCAGGAAGATAACATTGAGCAGTCATTGAAACATAAAGTCAAATCCAAGAAAAAAGTAAAGCCAGGCTATAAGCGTAAGTTCAGATACGAACTGGATCAGCTGAAACGCAGTGAGAAGAAATCTCATGCAAAACGCAAAAACAAAGAAGCAAGAAAGAAATAGGAGTGAAAAATATGTTGATTGGTTCACATGTATCGATGAGCGGCAAAAAAATGCTGCTTGCAGCATCTGAAGAAGCAGCATCTTACGGTTCATCCACTTTTATGATCTATACAGGTGCACCGCAGAATACGAGACGTAAACCGATAGAAGATTTGAATATTGAAGCAGGACGCACGCATATGCAGGAGAACGGTTTATCTAATATCGTTGTCCATGCACCGTATATCATCAATATTGCCAATACCATTAAGCCGGAAGTGTTTGAGCTCGGCGTTGAGTTTTTACAGAAAGAAATCGTGAGAACAGAAGCACTCGGTGCAACAGATATTGTCCTTCATCCAGGTGCCCATGTCGGTGCTGGTGAAGAAGAAGGTATCAAGAAGATCATCGAAGGGCTGAATGAAGTGCTGGCGAATGATAACAACGTCCGCATCGCACTGGAGACAATGGCTGGTAAAGGGTCAGAGTGCGGTAAATCGTTTGAAGAACTGGCAGAAATCATCAATGGTGTTGAAAACAACGAGCGTTTATCGGTTTGTTTTGATACATGTCACGTTCACGACGCGGGTTATGACATCGTCAATGATTTTGACGGTGTATTGAATGAGTTTGACAAAATTGTTGGCGTTGACCGCATTAAAGTGGTTCATGTCAATGACAGCAAGAATGTGCAGGGCGCGAGAAAAGACCGCCATGAAAACTTCGGCTTCGGGGAAATTGGTTTTGATGCGCTGCATTATGTCGTCAATCATCCTTCGTTCAAAGCTATTCCTAAAATTTTAGAGACGCCGTATGTTGGTCTAGACAAAAAAGATAAGAAGCCGCCTTACAGATTTGAAATTGAAATGATTAAGAGCGGGCAGTTTGATCCGGAACTTCAGACGAAAATTATGAACCAGTAAACGCAAGGATGAGTATTCATCCTTGCGTTTTCATTACGATTTACATTATGATAGATGAGTTAAAAGTATGAAGAGGTGAAACATGGATCCTATATTTGAAATTCAGAATGTTAATTACAGTTATCCAGGTAAAGTGGCATTAAAAGACATCAACATCAAAATCTATCCTGGTAGTTTTACAGCCATTGTAGGTCCGAACGGATCAGGAAAGTCGACATTACTTAAACTGATTCTTGGTATCCACCACCTTCAATCGGGCTCCATTCTAGTAAACGGCAAGCCGCTGACTAACCAGTTATCGGACAAAATCGGCTACGTGTCACAAAAAGCGAATGCCGGCAATACTGGATTTCCAGCAACAGTCAGAGAAGTCATTACGAGTGGATTGACACAAGAGAAAAAATTATTTCAACGATTCAATCATCAGGATCGTGACCGTGTAACGGCACTGATGGAGCGTCTGCACATTTCACATTTGCAGCATAAGAATATTTCCCAGCTGTCAGGTGGTCAACAGCAGCGAGTCTTTATTGCACGAGCTCTAATATCGAATCCGACTATTCTCATTCTCGATGAACCAACTGTCGGAATAGACGCTAAACATGTCGCAGAATTCTACCAGCTATTGACACAGCTTAAAGAAGAAGGTATTACTATCCTCCTTGTCACACACGATATCGGGGTAGTGGCAGATACTGCGACAAGTGTTGTCTGCCTCAATCAGCACCTCCATTTCCACGGGTCTGTTCAACAGTTCAAGTCGTTGGATCAAGTAGAAATTTCTAAGATTTACGGTCATCCTGTGCAGTTTGTTGATCATAATCATGAACGGGAGTGCTGCCAATGATTGAAGCACTCTTACAGTTTGACTTCATGAGATATAGCTTTATTTGCGGCATGCTGATTGGTGTTCTAGCGCCATTGATCGGTACATTCATCGTTGTAAGACGATTGTCGCTTATTGCAGATGCGCTTAGTCACGTGACATTAGGTGGAATATCGTTTGGCATGCTTCTGACTCAATTAGTCCCTGCAGTGGTGATCAGTCCCGTGTGGTCGGGGATAGTCTTTTCAGTCATCGGTGCACTGTTGATTGAACGTCTACGGACTGTATATAAGCATTACGAAGAACTAGCTATTCCGATCATCATGTCACTCGGTATCGGATTGAGTGTTATCTTTATTTCGCTGGCTGACGGATTCAATCAAGATTTATTCGGTTATTTGTTCGGGAGTATTAGTGCAGTGACATTCAGTGATATGATGACCATTGCAGCGATTTTTGTAATTGTCATAGCATTTGTTACTTTGCTGTATAAGGAACTATTTGTGCTGTCCTTTGATGAAGAATATGCAGGCATTATCGGTGTACCGAAGCTGCTGCATATTTTATTCATGCTTGTCGTTGCGCTTGTTATTTCTGCGTCAATGCGTGTAGTCGGCATTCTGCTGGTCAGCAGCTTGATTACGCTGCCGGTTGCCAGTGCGATGCGTTTTGCAAAAGGCTATAAATCATTGATGCTCTGGAGTGTCATTTTTGGAGAAGCGGCAGTGATAGCTGGGCTGATACTTGCATTTTATTTGAATATCTCACCGGGCGGCATCATTGTTCTGCTGCTGATTATCATATTACTCGGCAGTATTTATTATCAGCGAAGACAGGAAGGAGGGTTACTGAATGAAGATTGACGAAGCGATACAAGTTCTAAAAGATCAAGGGTATAAATATACTGATAAACGGAAAGCAATGGTTACGATTCTTAAGAAGGAAGAGAAATATTTAAGTGCTAAGCAGATTCAACTGGCGATGAATGAACAATATCCAGGTATTTCGTTTGATACAGTTTATCGTAACTTAAATACATTTCGGCAGTTAAACATTATAGAAACAACGGAATTTGACGGTGAAAAGAAATTTCGTCTCTCCTGTACGAATCACCATCACCATCACTTCATCTGTGAATCATGCGGTGATACGAAAGTCATCGAGCATTGTCCGATGGCAGTCTTTCAGGAAGAACTGCCGGATGTTGAAATTAACGGTCATAAAATTGAATTGTACGGCCTATGTGAAAAGTGCAAATAAAAACCCGGAGGAAATCCTCCGGGTTTTATGCTAGCTGCTGATTGAGAATAGCATCGACTTCCAGCCACGACTTTACTCGAAAGATACCATCCGGCAGTTCTGCCTGGTTATAAGGGGTATCAAATAAAATGACTGGAATATTGAGTTCATGATTTAATTCAAGCGCATTGTCAAGCTTGTCCTCTAGAAACATATTGACTTCGAGCTTTCTAGCGGCAGCTATTTTATCATGACTGCCAGTAAGCTCAATATGATGGAAAGGGATATTATGTTCAACAAACCATTGTTCAGTAATCTTGTCTAAATAATTGAAGCGGGCGCTAATGTAGTAGAGTTCATGCTGCTCTGACCAGCGTCTTAATACGTCAGCTGCTCCTTTTGCAATGGGAGAGTTGATATATATTTCTTCTTGGTGTTTGATGAACCACTGTTTCATCTCTTCCGGTGATCTGCCGAGAACTATCCCTAGATCATATGCCGTAATATCTTCATAGCGCAAATCTTTGTTGAATGACTGCTGTAAGTAGGGGACTAATGCTGTCGGACATGTGACGGTCCCATCAATATCAATCCCAAGTCTATAACGAGCCACTTTTAACCTCATCTGCTTGTGATTCAAGTTTCAATGCTTCCTGATTACGGAAATATTCTTCGGCAAGTTTATCGATTTCAATTTTTAATTCATCGACCATTGTTTCTTCAGGGACTTTTCGTACAGTTTTACCTTTCATGAACAAGAGTCCTTCACCACGAGCACCAGCGATACCGATATCGGCTTCTCGAGCTTCACCCGGTCCATTGACTGCACATCCTAAGACAGCGACTTTGAGCGGTGCTTTGATGGTTGAAATATACTCTTCAACTTCATTGGCAATCGATATTAAATCAATTTCAATTCGACCGCAAGTCGGGCAGGAAATAAGAGTGGCAGCATTGCTTGAAAGACCGAATGTTTTCAGTAGTTCACGCGCCACTTTTACTTCTTCAACCGGATCCGCTGACAATGAAATACGGAGCGTATTACCGATGCCAAGACTCATAATAGCACCAAGACCCGCCGCTGATTTCACCGTCCCCGCAAATAAAGTCCCGCTTTCAGTGATGCCGAGATGAAGCGGATAATCGAACGCTTGAGCCGCTTTTGTATATGCTTCTATAGCAAGATTGACGTCACTAGCTTTCATTGACACGATGATATCATGGAAATCAAGTTCTTCTAGAATTTTAATATGATGAAGTGCACTTTCGACCATGCCGTCAGCTGTTGGATAGCCATATTTTTTGATGATATGCTTCTCCAATGAACCTGCATTGACTCCGATTCGAATAGGAATACCTTTTGCTTTACAAGCTTTAACAACTTCTTCAACTTTTTCACGGCGGCCGATGTTCCCTGGATTAATCCGTATTTTATCTGCACCGCCTTCGATTGCAAGAAGGGCAAGTTTATAGTCGAAGTGAATATCTACTACTAACGGAATATTGATGCGTTTTTTGATTTCTGGAATTGCCAGTGCATCTTCTTCTTTCGGACAAGCAACACGAACCACTTGACAGCCCGCTTCTTCCAGTCTGAGAATCTCTGCAACCGTCGCTTCGACATCATGCGTTTTTGTCGTCGTCATACTCTGGATGATTAGTTCGTTACTACCTCCAATAGTCAAGTTTCCGACTTTTACCGGACGAGTTTTACTTCTATGTGTAATTTCTGGCATGAAATGATGGCTCCTTCTAAAGTAATTATTTGGCAGCCTTACGTAAAGGCATATACCAGCCTGCAGCACCTGCGAGTAAAATCATTATACACCAAGACAAAGGATTGAAGAAAGAATTCGGAACTAAAAGGTTGATATACTGTATGAATGTCGGTAATGTCAACAGAAAAGATATCATCTTGAACCAATTCATAAAACGCGATTTTCTATTGAATAATAAAGCAGTCCAATGGGCGATCAAACTGATGAAAGATGCCTTCAGCAGAATGATAGTAAATTGGAACAGGACAAGGACGAAAACAATGAGCATAAAGTAGAAATAAGATGACTGTGTATAGACCTTGACGAGTTCCAGCATGGATGCTTTATCCTCGAACATATTGAGATTGTGATAATCCACGGGATTCATCTGATTGATCAATAGCTGGTCTTTTGTGAAAGTCAGTATATCTGTCGGTTTACCATGAACGTCTTCAGTGAATGTTACCGTTCCATTATTCAACGCAATGGTTGTCTCCTCGTGACGTTGAAGATTGAGCTGTCCTTGATTAATTGTGAATTCAGGAATCTCGCTTTCTTTTTCTTCTATTAATTGTGTGAATGCTGCAATCGACTGATAGATGTGAGTGATTCCAGGTGAAGACATGATCAGCGCCAATAACAATATATGCAGGAAAACATATCTTAATGGCGTAATTCTATATAATGGATATTTTTTTGGTTTAAGCAACCGGCTTAACGCTGTGCGATATCTGTTCATTTTTTTCCCTCCATGAAGCACTTTATCATAATTCAATGGTGCTATCTATTTTTTAAATGATATAAAAGCAAAGTAGTTGAGTGACAGACAAAAGGTTGATAAGATAATGATGTAAACCAATTCAGAGGAGGATGAACAATTATGGCATTTGAATTACCAGAGTTACCATATGCTTATGATGCTTTAGAACCACATATTGACAAAGAAACGATGGAAATCCATCATACGAAGCATCATAATACTTACGTCACTAACTTGAACGCAGCAGTAGCTGGAACAGAATTTGAAAATCAATCAGTCGAAGAACTGATGACGAACATCAATTCAGTTCCTGAGGACAAACAGACTGCGGTACGTAATAATGGTGGTGGACACTACAACCACTCATTATTCTGGCAGCTGTTATCAAAAGACGGCGGTCAGCCGACTGGTGAAGTCGCTGAAGCGATTAACGCTAAATTCGGTTCTTTTGAAGCATTCCAGGAAGCTTTTGCTGAAGCAGCAACAAAACGTTTCGGTTCTGGCTGGGCATGGTTAGTCGTGAATAATGGTGAATTAGAAGTTGTATCTACTCCAAATCAGGACAACCCATTAATGGAAGGTAAAACACCTGTTTTAGGACTTGACGTCTGGGAACATGCTTATTACTTAAACTATCAGAACAAACGTCCTGACTACATTAAAGCATTCTGGAATGTAGTGAACTGGGAAAAAGTAAACGAATTATATCAAGCAGCAAAATAATTCTTTTTAAGAGGCTTCGGCCTCTTTTTTTTGTGTCTGTCAAAATACTCGTTCTAGAAATTACCGGTCTTTTCATATATGATAAAACAATAACAAGTGAAAAGAGGTTCAACGGTTGAGACGATTGAAACAGGAAACTAACGAACTGAAACAGAAACGGCTGACAGATCGCAGAATCAATGTTATTTTTATTGCTGTTATGGCACTGCTGACCGTTCTTGTATTAAGACTCGGATATCTACAGATTGCTAAAGGCGAATCCTACAAAAAAGCTGTAGACAGCAATGAAAACATTGAAGTCAATGAATCTGTACCACGCGGACGAATTTATGATAGAAACGGAAAGCTGTTGGTAGATAATACTTCTAAAAAATCCATTACCTATACACGTGGCAGAATGACAACAACAACTGAAATATCAGAGACAGCCGCTCAGCTTGCTAAATATATCAAGATGCCGACGGATGCTCTGACAAAACGTGATCAACAGGATTACTTTATATTGACCCATAACAACCAAGTTAAAAAGCTGATGGCTAAAGAATATGAGCTGTTTGAACAGGGACTGCTGACTCAGGAACAGTACGATGAAGCACTGTACAAAAAAATCTCTAAAAAATATACCGATCAGCTGAGTGCTGAACAACTTGAAATTGCGGCTATTTATAGAGAGATGTCTTCAGGGAGTCAGCTGAATCCTCAGACCATCAAAAATGATGCTGTGACAGAGCAGGAATATGCGCTAGTGTCACAAAATTTATCTAAATTACCAGGCGTAGATACATCGATGGACTGGGATAGGAAATATCTATATGGAAAGACATTAAAAACAATGTTCGGTAAAGTATCATCAAAAGAAGAAGGACTGCCAAAAGACTTAGCTGATTATTATCTTGCTAAAGGATACTCAAGAAATGATAGAGTGGGGCAGAGTTACCTGGAATATCAATATGAAAATGTATTGCGCGGTCAAAAGAAGAAGATGCGCTATATTACTGACAAATCAGGCAAAATTATTGATACTGAAGTGCTGGACGAAGGGTCAAGAGGCAATGATTTAATACTGACAATAGATATTGATCTGCAGAAAAAAGTGGAGTCATACGTGGATAAGCATATCGGTATCCTGCGATCTGAAGGTGCCAAAGATATGGACAAAGTACTTGTCGTAGTACAAGATCCTAATAACGGTGATATTCTCGCCCTTGCCGGCAGACAGATTGATAAGAATGGCAAAATCACAGATTATCATTATGGTACTTTTACTTCACAGTATGCTGTCGGCTCAACTGTAAAAGGAGCAACCTTGCTGACGGGTTATAGTAACAATGCGATTTCAGTAGGAGAAGAGATGATTGATGAACCACTGAAGTTTGAAGGTGGACTGACAAAACGCTCTTACTTCAACCAGGACGGTAAAGTGAAAATTTCCGATAAAGAAGCGCTGATGCATTCTTCAAACGTCTACATGTTTAAGACGGCATTGAAAATGGCCGGAACAAATCACACGAATAATATGTCGCTGCCTGCTGATATTACTGAGGCAGGGTTAAAGATGAGAAAAGGGTTTAATCAGTTTGGATTAGGTGTGAAGACTGGAATTGATCTGCCGAATGAAGTCACAGGACAAACTGGTGTCCTTAAAAACAATCCAGGTAATTATCTCGATCTTGCTATCGGACAGTACGATACATACACACCGCTTCAGCTGTCACAATATATTTCTACGATTGCAAACGATGGCTATAGAATACAAACTCATCTTGTCAAAGAAATTAGAGAGCCTTCCAAAACAGACAGACTCGGACCAGTTAAAAAAGTGTTTACAGGAAAAGTGCTGAATCGGATTAATAATTCACAGACAGAAATCGATCAGGTCAAGGATGGATTTGACATGGTATTTAATCGTATTGAAGGAACCGGTTATTCCAGCTTCAATAAGACCAAAGTCAAATCGGCAGGTAAAACAGGAACTGCTGAGGTCATACAGGACGGAAAACCGCGAGTTAACTCGACCTATATCGGCTATGCTCCAGAAAAAAATCCAGAGCTGAGTTTCTCTATTATCTATACCAATCAGCCTGTGCCGCCGCCGTGGCTGCCGGGTGGTGATCTTGGACGGGATATTATCAATGCATATTTTGATGAAAAAGGCAGATAAGATCAAGTAGTGCGGGACTATCAAGAATCATTAAAATTCAAAGACGACTGATGATTAAGTCGTCTTTTTCTTTACGAAAAATTTACATTACATTCATTTGCAATTAACAATACTACTGTAAAGTAGGCAATGTAAGAAAACAAAGTCTTATATTTTCTGTCTACATACGGGAGGAAACTTGATAATGAAAAAATGGCAATTAGTAGGTTCAACAACTGTTTTAGGTACTGCATTATTTTTAGGTGCATGTGGTGGCGCTGCTCAAAATAATAATTCTGAAGATAAATCAGCAGACAAAGGTGATACATCTACTGAAACTAAAGACGTGTCAGGTGAAGTAAATGGTGATGGTTCAACAACCGTTGCACCGATCATTGAAAAGATCAACGAAGAATTCAATGCTAAATACCCAGATGTGACAGTATCAGTTGGTACTTCAGGTACTGGCGGCGGTTTTGAAAAATTCATTGCTGGTGAAACAGATTTCTCTAATGCATCACGTGATATTAAAGATGAAGAAAAAGACGCTCTTGAAAAAGAAGGCATCGATTATACAGAATTTAAACTTGCTTCTGATGGTTTAACAGTAGCGGTTAACAAAGATAATGATTTTGTAGATTACTTAACATTCGAAGAACTCGCTAAAATCTACAGTGGAGAAGCTAAAACATGGAAAGACGTTCGCAGTGATTTCCCTGATGAAGAGATCAAAGCGTTCTCTCCTGACCAGTCTCACGGCACTTACGACTTCTTCAGTGAAGAAGTATTAGACGAAGGTGAAATCAAAGCAGAGAAAAATGCAGATACTAACGTCATTGTTTCATCTGTTAAAGACAACAAAAATGGTGTCGGCTTCTTCGGATACAACTTCTATCAAGAGAACGAAGACAGCTTAAAAGCAGTTAAGATTCAAGAAGAAGGCGAAGGTGAAGGGGTAGAAGCGACTGCTGATACAGTTAAAGATGGTTCTTATCCATTAAGCCGTCCATTATACGTCTACGCAAAAAATGAATCTATTAAAGACAATGAAGCATTTCAGGAATTCATGAAGTTCACTTTAGAAAATGCGCCTGAAGCGGCTACTGATTCTGGTTATGTTCCACTAGAAGACGCTGACTATGAAGAAGATCTAAAGAAACTTGAAGAAGCAAAATAATTATTCATTAGATAATGAGGGGCGAAATCGTTCGTCCCTTTTTTAAAATGAAGGAGTCTAAATGATGAAAGACAAAATTTCAGTCCAACAAATGATTAAACAAAACCAAAGCAGTAATTCCAGAGGCTTTATTGAAAAGTTAATTCCAACTATTTTACTCATTATTGCATCTGTATCTATTTTAACGACTATCGGTATTTTGATAACGTTACTGACTGAGACTATCACATTCTTCTCTCGTGTTTCTTTTTCAGAATTCTTTTTAGAGAAAGAATGGAATGCGTTCGGTAAAGATCCTAAATTCGGGATATACTCTTTAATTTTAGGAACGTTGAAGGTGACGTTTATTGCTACATTATTTGCAGTACCAGTCGGATTAGGTGCAGCCCTTTATTTAAGTGAATATGCAAGTGACCGTACAAGAAGGATTGTAAAACCGATTCTTGAAATATTGGCCGGTATTCCGACTATCGTCTATGGTTTCTTCGCATTGACGTTTGTGACACCTATTCTTAGAACCGTATGGCCGGATCTGGGCAGCTTCAACTCAATCAGTCCAGGACTTGTCATAGGAATCATGGTCATTCCTATGATTGCAAGTTTAAGTGAAGATGCGATGAGTGCTGTTCCTCAGGCTATTAGAGAAGGAGCACTGGGCCTTGGATCAACTAAGCTTGAAGTCGCATTGAAGATTGTCTTCCCTGCAGCATTGTCTGGTATTCTGGCATCTATCGTTCTTGCGATATCTCGTGCGATTGGGGAAACAATGATTGTAGCATTAGCAGCAGGCAGCTCACCTGATTCAACATTAAGTTTAACGAGCTCAATTCAAACGATGACTGGATTTATCGTGCAAGTAGCGACCGGTGATGCGACTTACGGCACAGATATTTACTATAGTATTTATGCTGTTGGGTTTACTTTATTTGTATTCACACTCATTATGAACTTTATTTCTCAATGGGTAACACGCCGCTTCAGAGAGGAGTATTAATATGCAATTGATAGATCAGAAAAAAATTGAATCTCATCTCTCTGGCAGATTGACTAAGAACTCAATTATTAAAGGGATTTTCTTTATTTGTACGATGATCGGTCTGATTGTCCTGGCAATACTTCTGTTCGATATTATTCGCAAAGGAGCAGGCTGGCTGACACCTGCTTTCTTCCAGAATTTTTCATCGACTACTCCTGAAAAAGCTGGTATAAAAGGCGCTTTAATAGGAACATTGTGGTTGATGATGACAATAGCACCAATAGCTGTTGTATTAGGTGTAGGAACTGCACTTTACATGGAGGAGTATTCTAAAGATAACTGGTTCACAAGATTTGTCAGAATCAATATTTCTAACCTGGCTGGTGTACCATCAGTTGTATTTGGATTACTCGGTTTGACATTATTTGTCCGCGGGGCGGGTATCGAATCATTATCACTAGGTAAGTCAGTTATTGCCGCAGCCTTGACGATGTCATTAATGATTCTTCCAGTAATCATCGTATCAAGTCAAGAAGCGATCAGAGCTGTTCCTGGTTCTATTCGTGAAGCAAGTCTTGGTCTTGGTGGAACGAAGTGGCAGACTATAACGAATGTGGTTCTTCCAGCATCTATTCCTGGTATTTTAACAGGGACGATTCTTGCTTTATCACGTGCCATCGGCGAGACGGCACCACTGGTCGTTATTGGTATTCCAACTATCTTTATGAAAACGCCGGATGATATTATGGATAGATTTCAGGCGCTGCCGATGCAGATTTATACGTGGGCAAAACTTCCTAAAGAAGAATTCCAATATCTTTCATCAGCAGCTATTATCGTGCTGTTAATATTGCTTATTGCTATGAACTCTATTGCTATTTATATCCGAAATAAATATCAGAAAAAATATTAATCTCATTTTGAGAGGGGTCTTATTATGAACGAAACAATTGCTACAAAACGAAATCCGGAAGTCACAGTCACATCATCAGCGAAAGAAGGATTACAGCATACTGATCGTGCGGTTAATGATGATAAAAAGTTAGTCTATCAAACGAAAAATCTAGATTTATGGTATGGTGAAAATCATGCACTGCAAAATATTAATCTGGATATTATCGAAAATGAAGTGACAGCTATTATCGGACCATCAGGTTGTGGTAAATCAACATACATCAAAACTTTAAACCGTATGATTGAACTTGTGCCAGGAGTTAAAACATCAGGAGAAATTTTATACCGTGGTGATAACATCTTTGATCGCAACTACAAAGTAGAACATTTAAGAACACGTGTCGGAATGGTCTTCCAAAAGCCTAATCCATTTCCTAAATCTATTTATGACAATATTACTTACGGACCAAGAATTCATGGCATCACTGATAAGAAAATTCTCGATGAAATCGTCGAAAAATCATTACGAGGCGCAGCTATCTGGGAAGAAACTAAAGATCGTTTGAACCAGAACGCCTATGGTCTTTCAGGTGGACAACAGCAGCGTATTTGTATCGCGAGATGTCTGGCGATTGAACCAGACGTTATTCTTATGGATGAGCCGACTTCAGCACTAGATCCAATCTCCACATTAAAGGTCGAAGAACTTGTTCAAGAGATTAAAAAAGATTATTCAATTATTATCGTCACACATAATATGCAGCAGGCAGCTCGTATCTCTGATAAAACAGCATTCTTCCTGAATGGTTATGTCAATGAGTTCGATACTACTGATAAAATCTTCTCAAACCCAGCTGATGAACAGACAGAACGTTATATCTCTGGAAGATTTGGTTGATATGAGAGAAAAATACGAAGAGTCTTTAAATGAATTAATTGATTCTGTCATTAAGATGGCTGATGAAGTATATCATGTGATTGAACGGTCAATTGACGTATTAAGTAGTGAAGATGTTCAGGAAGCAAGAGAACTAATAAAACATGACAATGTCATTAATGATTTAGAGAATGAAATCAATGAACAGGTAATAAGTCTGATCACGAAACAGCAGCCTATTGCCACTGATTTAAGAATTATTATGGCAAGTATTAAAATAGCATCTGAATTGGAACGGATGGGTGACAATGCGGGTAATCTTGCGAAGATTCGCCGCCGTGTAAGATTTGAAGATACTGTGATTTTATCTAGATTAAAAACAATGGGTAAGTTGAGCATGTTAATGCTCTATGACTTAAAAGATGCTTACCGGAAGAAAGATGTTAACTTGACTAAGGAAATTATCGATAGAGATGAAGATATTGATGACCTTTACAAAGAAATTGTCAACACATCATATTTAATCGATAATGATCCATTTATTTCTGGGCAGGCTCACTTAGCAGCACGATATCTTGAGCGAATTGGTGATCATATTACTAATATTGCTGAGAATATTTATTACTTCATTACAGGTGACCGTTACGATAAATTTCTTAAATAACGCTGGAAATTGTCATCATTTGGTGTTATTATTAAAAGGTCGTATGGAAACAATGAGTAAGGAGGGAATAAAATGCGCGTTAATGTAACTTTAGCATGTACAGAATGTGGTGAAAGAAACTACATCACTAAGAAAAATAAACGTAATAACCCAGAACGTATTGAAATGAACAAATTCTGTTCACGTGATAACAAAAAAACTTTACACAGAGAAACAAAATAATGGATTAAGCAGACGCGTATGTGTCTGCTTTTTTTATTCTTTAAGCATTCCAGCGAAATAAGGTATAATATGACTGAGGTGATTAATGTGAACAAAAAGTTAATTAGACAGGAAAAAGTCGCCTTCTTAAAAGGTCATCGTAAATATCGTGATGAAGTTTTACTGTTAAGACAACTCTTCAAGTGTGAGGACTGGAAAAATGCATCGAGTGTCGGCATTACATTAAGTATGGCACATGAAATCAATACATTTGATATCATTAAATATGCTTTAATTGAAGGGAAATCAGTCTATGTGCCTCACTGTGATTATAGCAGTAAGCGTATGGACTTCGTGAAGTTTCAATCACCAGATGAATTAATTGAAGATGCAAAAGGGATATTGGCGGTTCAAGAGCCTCATGAAATTAACAATCATCTCGATTTGTTAATTGTACCCGGAGTCGCTTTTGATGAAAGAGGATACCGCATTGGTTACGGCGGTGGATTTTATGA
>CAACWY010000020.1_pt1 | contig 75188 bp, 71 predicted proteins | sample 2275801 | NCBI WGS metagenome assembly CAACWY01 (sample SAMEA5312475, study PRJEB27640) | indoor metagenome | biome: indoor environment; feature: uncontrolled; material: tiles wood | place: Germany | collected 2014-07-07 | reverse complement strand
AGATCACTGATTACAGTCAAGATATCAAAAATCTGGTCGTCGGGCATGTACTGACGAAAGAAAAACATCCAGATGCCGATAAACTGAATGTGACCACTGTGGATGTCGGTGACGAGACGCTGCAGATTGTCTGCGGTGCGCCGAATGTCGAAGCGGGCCAGTATGTGATCGTCTGTAAGCCGGGCGGTCGTCTGCCAGGTGGGATCAAGATTAAGCGTGCGAAGCTGCGCGGTGTTGAATCTAATGGGATGATCTGTTCGTTAGGCGAGCTCGGTATTCCGAAGAATCTGGTGCCTGAACAGTATGAGACAGGGATCTTCAACTTCCCGGAAGAAGTGACACCGGGAACGGATGCGCTTGAAGCATTGTTCCTTGCGGATGGTGTGATGGAGTTCGGTCTGACACCTAACCGTGCAGATGCGATGAGCATGCTGGGCTCTGCCTATGAAGTCAGCGCCTTATATGAAGAAGAAATCGAGTTCCCTGAAGCGGAATTAGAGGAGTCCGGGAACGCAGCAGATACGCTTGCGATTAAAATAGATGATGCTGAGGCATCGCCTTATTATGCGGTGCGTGTCGTTCAGAATGTGGTCATCAAGCCTTCACCGACCTGGATGCAGATGCGTCTGATTAAAGCGGGTGTTCGTCCGATCAATAATGTCGTCGATGTCTCCAACTATGTCATGATGGAACTCGGTCAGCCGCTTCATATCTTTGATGCCGACAAAATCGGTTCTAGTGAAATTGTTGTCCGCTATGCCGAAGCAGGCGAGAAGATGACGACGCTTGACGATAAGGAACGCACGCTTACTGCTGACGATATTGTCGTGACAAACGGCAGCACACCGATCGCGCTTGCCGGTGTCATGGGCGGCGATTTCTCTGAAGTGACAGAGAATACGAAGAACGTCGTCATTGAGTCTGCACTCTTCAATCCGGTCAATGTCCGTAAGACGTCACGTCAGACCGGTCTTCGTTCAGAAGCATCCAGCCGTTTTGAAAAAGGTATCGCACCAGAACGCGTCAATATGGCGCTTAATCGTGCTGCATTCTTATTGCAGGAACATGCTGCGGGGAATGTGCTCGCTGGTATCGTATCAGCTGGTGAACTGCCTGACCTTGAAGTAACAATTCAGATTACGACGGATGAAGTGAACGGCCTGATCGGATTTGATCTATCGAATACGGAGATCAAGACGATCTTTGAACGTCTTGGCTTCAACAGCCAGGTGGATGGCGATTCATTTAATGTACATGTGCCGACTAGACGCGGAGATATTACGATCAAGGAAGATCTGATCGAAGAAGTGGCACGTATTTATGGTTACGATGAACTGCCGTCAACCTTACCGGTGATGAATGCCAGTAAGCGTGTCGGTCTGACAGCTTATCAGGCGAAACGTCGTGCTGTGAAGCATCTGCTTGAGGGACTGGGTCTGAATCAGGCGATTACGTACGCACTCGTATCAGAAGAAAAAGCACAGCAGTTCACGGACCAGTCACAGGAGACAGTCAAACTGATGATGCCGATGAGTGCAGATCATGCCGTCCTGCGCCAAAGTCTGCTTCCGCATTTAATTGATGCTGTGCAATATAATAATGCGCGTCAGATGAAAGACGTCGCTTTATATGAAATCGGCAATGTCTTCCATGGTCGTGGTTCAGAACAGCCAGTTGAAATTGAGAACATTGCAGGAATCATTACCGGTCACTTCAGTGCAACTGAGTGGCAAGGTAAAGTGGAAGCTGCTGATTTCTATGTCGTGAAGGGCTTAGTTGAAGCGCTTGGTGATAAATTAAGTGTAGATTTCACATATGAACGTGCAGAAATGTCTCAGCTTCATCCAGGGCGAAGCGCACAAGTTTTATTGAACGGCGAAGTCGTCGGTGTTATCGGACAGCTTCATCCACTTGTGGAAGCAGCCCATGACTTAAAAGAGACGTATGTCTTCGAACTGAATTTACAGCGTCTGTTGGAAGAGACAAGTGCTGTGAAGTATCACATGATTCCGAAGTTCCCAGGTATCTCACGTGACATTGCACTTGAAGTGGAGCGTTCTCGCGATACGAGTGAGCTGATTGATATCATCATGAGTGCCGGCAACAAGTATCTGCAGCGTGCGATGGTCTTTGATGTCTACGAAGGTGAGCATATCGCTGAAGACAAAAAATCTGTAGCGATTCGTATGGAATTCCTGAATCCTGAAGAGACATTGAAGGATGCGGATATTCAGCCGATTGTCGATAAAGTACTTGAGAAATTAACAGCAGCTGGTGCTAAGTTAAGAGGATAAAAAGAAGAGACCTGAAGAGGTCTCTTCTTTTTATCTTAAAGTTTTCTTAAAAGTGTCTGAATAAACTATGCAAAAACTGGAATATCGAACTATAATTGAGCTGTAAGCCACTCACTTGAGAAGAGAACCCTGATGAAGAAACCACTTGCTGCTTCAATTACTGCTGCTCTGTCTTTAGTGTCACCATCCAGTATGATTCATGCACAGGAAATACAGCCTTCATTACCTGACTTAACAAATAAAAATATAGTCAGTCAGCTAAAAGCGGGAACATACAACTATAAGGGCATCACCACTAAGTCAACGCATGCTGAGGTTCATGTTAAACTGGGTAAAGGTGCAAATGAAATATTGATACGCTCCACTTATAGTGCGGTATTCAGTGATAGTTTCGGTAAGAACTATCACGTGAATATCGATTGATAAGCTGAAGATGATTGATATGAATTTCAGTTACTATGATGAAAATCTGCGATTAATTATAAGTAAGAATAAATGGAATGACAAACGTCACGCAAACAAAATTTGCGTGACGTTTCGTCTTTCATCTATTAATATAATTTCTCAGATGACGGGCTGTATAACTGTCTTCCACTTCAAGTAGTCCTTCCGGTTGCCCGCTATAGAGCAGCTGGCCACCATTCTGTCCCGCTTCCGGACCAATATCGATGATCCAGTCCACTTCAGTCATCATCGTCAAGTTATGTTCAATCAAAATCACCGTGTTACCTTCATCCATGAGTTCATTGAACAGGGTGACAAGGACATGGATATCCTCCTCGTGCAGGCCGGTCGTCGGTTCATCGAAGATAAAGGTCTGGCCGGTGACTTTATCAGTCAGATATTTGCTGAGTTTGACACGCTGGACCTCACCGCCGGATAAAGTATCAAGTGACTGGCCGAGCGTCATATAGTCAAGGCCGGTTGACTGTAAGGACTGCAGGGTGCCGGCAATCAAATCGTGTGACTTGAAGTAGTCGATGCCCTCATCGACTGTCAGCTTCAGCACATCTGCAATTGAATAACCGTCAACCGTTGCCTCCAGAACTTCAGGTCTATAGCGTGTACCGTTACAGACTTCACAGATTTGAGTGAAGTCTGCCATATAGGCAAGCTCGGTCTTTAATATCCCTTTCCCGTTACAGTTCGGGCAGGCACCGTCAGAATTATAGCTGAAGAGACTTTTCTTCAGACCTGTCTCCTTGCTGAAGAATGCTCTGACGTCATCGAAAATACCGGTATAAGTCAGTAGATTCGAACGACTGGATGCATGGACAGGTTTCTGGTCGATGAAAATAACATCCTTTTTCTTCTTGAATCCTGTCTTGATCAATGTGCTCTTGCCGGAACCCGCAACGCCCGTTACGGCTGTGATGACATTCTCCGGAATATCAACTGATACATCCAGCAGATTGTTCTTCGTGATATGCTCAAGGGAGATAAATCCTTTGACCGGTCGCGGTTTTTTCAGTTGATGATACTGTCTGAGCGCATGTCCTGTCGCCGTATCTGACTCAAGCAATTCGGCATAGCTGCCTTCAAAGGTAATAGTTCCCCCGTTTTTACCGGCACCCGGACCGATATCAATGATATGATCAGCTGTCTTGATGATATCAGGGTCATGTTCAACCACGAGAACGGTATTACCTTTGTCGCGGATAGAGCGGATGATGTCATTGATGTTTCGGATATCTTCAGGATGCAGTCCGACACTCGGTTCATCGATAATGTAGACGAGGTCAGTGAGCGGACTGTTTAAATGACGGATCAGCTTAATCCGCTGTGATTCACCGCCTGATAATGTCGGTGTCTCACGGCCAAGCGTCAGATAGCCGAGACCGATTGAAATGAGTGACTCGAGCTGTTCCCGCAGCGGTTTGATGATATAGGCTGCTTTGTCATCATGAATAGCATCCAGAAATACCACGGCTTCGTGAATTGTCATATTGGTGAAGTCAGCAATATCAAGATCATTGATTTTCACACTTAATATACGCTGACTCAGCCTTTTGCCGTGACAAGTCGGGCAAGCTTTCTCAGTGACGACACGATTGACCTCATCAAGCCAGCGTTTTTTCTCGAAGCCGTCATTGATGAGAAAATTGCGGCGGAAGCGGGGAATGACCCCTTCAAATTTGGCTGTCTTCGGCCATTTTTCAGGTGCGTCCTTCAGCCGCTTCGGCTCCGTATAGAGCAGGATATCCATTTCTTCTTTCGTGTAGTCCTTCAGTTTCTTATCGTTATCAAAGAAGCCGGAATACGTATAGCGTTTACCACGCCAGTGTCCGGGACCAAATGTCGGGAAATTGATGGCATGTTCATTCAGTGATTTATCGTAATCCAGCAGTTCATTGATATCAATGTCTTCAACGTAACCAAGTCCCTGGCAGGTCTCGCACATCCCTGCCGGATTGTTGAATGAGAACTCGTTGGAATAGGCAACGAACGGCTGGCCGACACGTGACCATAGCAGCCGGACCGCTGAATAGATATCTGATATCGTGCCGACAGTGGAGCGTGAATTACCACCGAGCCGCTTCTGACTGATGACCATGGATACAGGCAGATTCTGTATGACATCGACATCCGGTTTCGCGTACTGCGTCAGCTGATACTGGATATATGATGAATAGGTCTCATTCAGCAGTCGCTCTGATTCAGCTGCAATCGTACTGAAGACAAGTGAAGACTTCCCTGAACCGGAACGCCCGGTAAAGACGGTCAGTTTGTTCTTCGGGATTTCAACATTGATATTTTTAAGGTTGTTCTGGCGCGCACCTTTTATGATGATAGAGTTCATAGAATGAAATTCCTTTCACATGAGATGATTTTACTTTCTTCTTTTCCCTATTTCCTTAGCAATATACCATAGCAGGTAGGCAATGATGCCGAGACCTGCGCCGTAATAGATCGGTTCCATTATGACCGCTTCCTTTCGACTAGATTAAGTGCTTTTGCTCTGTTTTTGAAGTCTTTCTTGGTAATGTTGTCGAGACGATTGACACCGTAGCGCTGGATGATTTTTGCTGCCTGCAGATCGACTTTAGCTGATGCGCCTTTATAGACATCCATCGTCAAGTCCTTTTCAATAGCATCCATATGTTTAACGAAAGCATAGCGAGAGATGATACTAGCTGCAGCGATGGCGATAGATTTGCTCTCTCCTTTAGTCTCAAATTTGGTCTTCATAGGCAGTGTTGGTGGGGTCAGGATATAGCGGTTATAGACCGGCTCGACGGCAAACTGGTCGATAACGATATAATCCAGTGTTTCTTCATCAATTTTATTCAGCACATTGATGATTGCCTGATTATGAAGGACTGCCTTCATCTTGACCTGGCTCCAGCCTGCTGCTTTACGCTCGTTGTATTTGACGTTATCAAGCACGAGCAGCGAATGCGGTAAAAAAGTGATGATGTTTTCAGCAAGCTGGCAGATCGTCGCATCATTCAACTTTTTAGAGTCCATGACGCCGAGTTCTTTTAAGATCAATGCATGTTCCTTGCTGACATAGGCTGCACAGACGGTCAGTGGACCGAAATAATCGCCTGACCCTGCCTCGTCAGAACCGATGCAGTTGAAGTGGTCATAGTCTAAAGTGGATGTGACCGTACTGACAGCGGGTTTATTCGGGAGGTCGCCGAGCAGATCAGCCCCAAGTGTTTCGGCATCTTTCCCTTGGATCATCACTTTTTTGGATTGATAGATGGAAATCGTATGGCCCTGTACTTTAGTGCGTGCTGTCATACCAGGTGGCAGGCCCGTTTTTTCGAAGGAAAATCGCTTCAGCAATGTGTTGATATCTTCTTGATTCATGATTTTGACTACTGTACTCAATGTAAATCCCTCAACAGTCGTATTTTTATTGTGTATTCATTATAAAAAATGGTAACATATAAAGTAAATGACGAACAGTGGAGTGGACCATATGGGTGAATTTAAAAATAGAATAACCGTTACGATATATGATCAACATTACACGATAATCGGGGAAGAAGAACCGAGTCATATTAGACACGTCGCAGGACTGGTTGATATGAGGATCAGAGAAGTCTCTAAGTACAATGCCGGTCTCGATACATCCCGTAAAGCTGTGCTGACGGCGGTCAATATTATGGACGATTATGTGAAGCTGCAGGAGAAATACGAAGACCTGCTGGCAAAATATGAGTCGGAAGGTCAGGGTCCGGTCAATGATTGATATTATTTTATTGTTCTTCCTTGTTCTGGGTGCTGTCATTGGACTCAGAAGAGGATTTATTCTGCAGTCAATGCATTTAATAGGTACGATCGGTTCGCTGATCATCGCACGTATTTTCTACAAGGAGCTTGCCGAGAAGCTGGATATGATCATTCCTTACCCTTCTGCCAATCAGCAGGCACCTGTTCTTATCGACTGGATAGATAGTGAACATGCGTTTTATAACATTGTCAGTTTTATCTTTATCTTTATTTTTAGTAAAGTGATTCTGCAGATGATTGCAACGGTCTTTGATTATATAGCACAGCTGCCGCTTCTCAAGCAGCTGAATGCATGGCTGGGCTCGCTGCTCGGCTTTATCGAAAGCTATATCCTTGTATTTCTGCTGTTCTTTTTTATTGCAATGATTCCTTTACCTTTTATACAGGAGCGTATCGATGGCAGCTTTATTGCTAAATTCGTTGTTGAATATACACCGATATTGAGCAGCCGTGCCATTCACTGGTTTGAAAATGCCGCGTTCATTCATATTTTTAAATGAAAAGTCATAGGCGGAAGTCTATGACTTTTATTTTGGAGGTCATCACATGACAAAAAAAGACTATATTAAATTACTTGAAACAATCGGACTGTACATGGAACTTAAAGGAGAAAACAGTTTTAAAGTATCCGCCTATCGAAAAGCAGCAGCATCGATTGAACAATCACAGACACCTATCGATGATATTGAGGACTTCTCGGTGCTGCCGGGTATCGGCAAAAGTGTCTCTGAACTACTGGATGAATATAGAGCTGCCGGTCAGTCATCGCTGCTTGATGAGTTGAAGTCACAGGTGCCTGAAGGGCATATCAAGATGCTGAAGATCAGAAATCTCGGTGCCAAGAAAATCGTCAAGCTGCACAAGACGCTTGGCATCACAACTATTGATGAACTTAAACAAGCGTGTCTGGATGGCCGCGTCAAAGAACTCCCGGGCTTTGGAGCTAAAACAGAAGAAACGATTTTAAAAGGCATTGAAGAACTGACGACAAAACACGACTTAAGCATTAACGAAGCAGCCCAACTGTCACTGTATATCAATGAAGCACTGGAACAATGTTCCGCCGTGACGCGCTACCAGGTGGCGGGTAGTCATCGTCGGATGGCTGAATTCAGCAAAGACTTGGACTATATAGTTGAAACAGACCAACCTGAGACAGCAGCTTCTGAAATTGCAGCCATGGCTATCGTGACGCATGTCGAAGTGAGCGGCAGAGAAAAGGTGTCGGTAACGGTTGCCGTTGATGATATTGAAACAGCAGTTGACTTCAGGTTTACAGACGAAGGTGGATTTGCGCAGATGCTCAATCATTTCACGGGCAGCAAAGACCATAATGTGAAGATGCGCCAGCTTGCCAAAGCAAAAAATGAAAAAGTCAACGAGTACGGAATCACGACAGCTGATGGTGAATTGATTCAATTCCCGGCAGAAAAAGACATCTATCAGCATTATGGACTACCGTTCATTCCGCCGGAGATGCGCGATACAGTAGAAGCATTTGATGTCAATCAGCAGGAGATTGTCACGCTCGCTGACATCAAAGGAGACCTTCACATGCATACCACAGCGAGTGACGGAGCCCATGAACTTGAAGAGATGATTGAAGCATGTATCAATAAAGGCTATGACTATATGGTCATCACAGATCATTCAAGAAGTTTAAGAGTGGCCAATGGATTGTCTATTGAACGACTACTTGAGCAGCAGCAGAAAATCAAGACATTGAATCAAGCGTATTCAGAAATAGATATATACAGCGGTACTGAAATGGATATTCTGTCGGATGGGACACTTGACTTTCCTGACGATGTACTTGCGCAGCTGGACTATGTCATTGCAGCCATTCATCAGTCGTTCAGTCAGCCTGAAAGCAAAATTATGGAACGGCTGTTGAATGCCTGTCATAATCCTTATGTGCGGCAGATTGCACATCCGACCGGACGACTGCTTGGCTCAAGAGACGGCTACCCAGTCAATATGGATCAGCTGATTGAGACAGCGAGAGCAACAGGAACAGTCCTTGAAGTCAATGCGCATCCAATCAGACTCGACATCAGCAGCAGTGTGCTTAAAGCGCACCCAGGGCTGTCGATTGCTATTAATACAGATGCCCATCATATCGATCATCTGCAACTGATGAAGTACGGAGTCGGTACAGCCATTAAAGGCCATGTCACAAAAGACCAGGTCATCAATACGATGACTCGTGAAGCATTCAGAAAGTGGCTTAAGGAAGGAAAGAACGAAAAATGAACAACAAAGCACTAACCGTTTTAGAATATGACCGCGTCAAAGAACGCGTCTTGACATATGCTCAGAATGAAGTGAGTCATGTGCTGATCAATGCGATGCAGCCATCATCTGATAAAAACTGGATCGTCGATCAGCTTGCTGTTCTGGATGAAGCACGTCTCATTCACATGCAGGGCAGCGAGCCTGGTATGAGTACGCTGACAGCAGTCAAACCATTGACAAAACGGGCGCACATCGGCTCGATGCTCAGCGTCACTGAACTGAACCGTATCAAAAATAATATACGAGTAACCAATCGCTACAAAACGTATCTGCTTAATCTGGCTGAAGGCGGCGACGTCGCACTGCCGATTTTGACTGCCCAGTTTCAGAAACTACCGGTGCTCAGTCATATCAGTGACGAAATTGATGCTAAGTGTGATGAGGTTGAAGTACGTGACAATGCCTCATCAGCACTATATGATATTCGTCAGCAGAAGAAGACCATCAATCGACGCATCAAAGATAAGCTCGACTCCATCGTGCGTTCGCAGGCGAACCAGAAGAAGTTATCAGACGCCATTGTAACGATTCGTAACGACCGCCAGGTCATCCCGGTAAGAAGTGAATACAAACAGGACTTTCCAGGCATTGTCCACGATACTTCGGCATCTGGTCAGACCTTCTATATTGAACCAAACAGCATCATCGAACTCAGCAGTCAGTTGAACGCTGTAGCAGCCCGTGAGAACGAGGAAGTAAGCCGGATTCTGTACGAACTGTCAGCGCTTGTTGCCGAAGCGCATCATGACATCAACTGGGTGACCGATGTCATGGGAGCACTCGATTATCAGCTCGCAAAAGCTAAATACGGTCATTCATTGAAAGGGGTCATCCCGACGATTGAAGAAGAGCGGACGATAGACCTGCCGCTTGCATGGCACCCGCTACTTGACCCTGCAACAGTGGTGAAAAATAGCATTACATTTGGCGATGACATCCATTCAGTCATCATTACCGGCCCGAATACAGGGGGTAAGACGGTAACGTTGAAAACAGTCGGTCTGATTATTTTGATGACTCAGTCTGGTCTCATGATTCCAGCAGCTGAAGGCGCCTCACTCAGCATTTATGATGAAGTGTTTTGTGATATCGGTGATGAACAGTCAATTGAACAATCGTTGTCAACATTTTCAAGTCATATGACAAACATTGTCTCTATTCTGAAGGAAATGGATGAACACAGTCTCGTACTGTTTGATGAGCTGGGCTCAGGGACTGACCCTTCTGAAGGGGCGGCTCTTGCGATGAGTATTCTGGACCGCTGTCTCGAAAAGAATGTCATGACGATGGCAACGACACATTACCCTGAACTGAAAGCATACAGCTATAACCGTGAACATGTGATGAATGCCAGTGTCGAATTTGACGTCGATACGTTGAGCCCGACTTACAAGTTATTGATGGGTGTACCAGGAAAGAGTAATGCCTTTGAAATCTCTAAAAAGCTGGGACTTGATCTGTCGGTCATCAAACATGCGAAACAGCTCATCCATATGGATAATGTTGAAGTCAATGAAATGATCACTGCTTTGGAGCGGAATACACGCCAGGCAGAGAATGACCGCATCAGACTGGAAAACTTGAAAAAAGAAGCGGCGCAGCTTCATCGTGAGCTGTCTGAGCAGTACGAACTCTACAACCGTCAAAAAGAAGCACTGATGGAGCAGGCCAGACAGACAGCGAATGAGATTGTGACAAAAGCTGAAAAAGCAGCAGACGATATCATTAAAGACTTGAAGATGCTGCGTACCGAACAGCAGGGTATTAAAGAAAACGAACTGATCGAGAAAAAAGGGCAGTTCAAAGGCCTCTATAATGAAACAACCTTAAAGAAAGCAGCGCAGCAGCAAGTACAGGAGAGCATTGAGCCGGGGGACCATGTCAAAGTGCTGTCCTACGGTCAAAAGGGCGTCATCCTGTCAGTAGACAAAGAAGAAGCGGTCGTTCAGATGGGCATCATTAAAATGAAACTACCGTTATCTGACTTCAAGAAAGAGCAGCCGGAAAAAGACAAGCAGATTCGTGTGGTGCCACGCGTCAACCGCCAGACTATCAAGATGGAACTTGATCTGCGGGGTGAGCGCTATGAAGAGGCACTCAGCCGACTTGAAAACTATCTGGATCAGGCATTACTCAGCAATTACAGTCAAGTGACGATCATTCACGGTAAAGGTACTGGAGCGCTCCAAAAAGGGGTGCAGGACTATTTAAAACGTGCTAAGATGGTAAAATCTTTTCGAGGCGGCATGCCGTCTGAAGGTGGTTTCGGTGTGACAGTGGTTGAACTGAAATAGGAGGATAACTATGTGGAATTTTGACATGTATAAGCTTGCCGTCGTCTTGATCATCGCTGCTGTACTGATGATGATCGGCGGCGTTGTCTACTTATCTTTAAAATAACGAACAACAAAAAGAAGTAATATTCTGAAAATAACTTGACGGAAAATTACTTCTTTTCTATACTATTAATTGAATGAATGGTCATTCATTGGAGAGGGAGAACTAAATTGACTGAAAAACGACAATTGATTATTAATGCAGCTGTAGAAGTCATCGCAGAACACGGCTATCATGGAGCACAAGTATCCAGAATAGCCAAGCAGGCAGGAGTCGCAGATGGCACCATCTACCTATATTTTAAAAATAAGGATGATATTTTGTTCGGTATGTTTGAATACAAAGTAGATCAGCTGATGGCTGCGATGGAACAGACGTTGACAGCCGCTTCTTCTCCAGAAGAACAGCTCAAAATCTTCGTCAGAAATCATGTCGAATGGCTGGCACTTGATCAGTCACTTGCAGCCTGTGTTCAACTTGAACTCAGACAATCTAAGAAAGAGATGAGAAACAGACTGAATCATCTGCTGATTCCGTATCATCGCCTGCTGGAAGAAATTCTTGTCAAAGGGATTGAAGCCCGCGTCTTTGATGATGCGATGAATTTGAAATTTGCGAGACAGCTGGTATTTGGAGCAATCGATGAAGCCGTTTCAACATGGGTAGTCGCAGACTTCAAATATGACATCCTGTCACAGTTTGATGATCTCTATTATTTAATCAATAAAGCAGTCGCAAAGGAGTCGAGCAATGATTAACTTATCAGTAGTCGACCACGTCGGTACGTTGACGATTGACCGTCCTAAAGCCAATGCATTATCAGCGGAACTGATTGCACAGTTATCGGAGCAGCTTGATGCGATTGAGTCAGATCCTGCTATCAAAGTCGTACTGATCAAAGGTGAAGGGAAGTTCTTCTCTGCCGGTGCTGACATCAAGGAATTTACGTCACGCAGTGCAGCAGAACTCGAACAACAGAGTCACGACACCCATCAAGTATTCAATAGAATAGAACAGTTGTCTGTGCCGGTCATTGCCTTGATCAAAGGCGCTGCATTAGGGGGCGGCCTTGAACTGGCCATGAGCTGTCATATTCGACTGAGTACGATAGAGGCGCAGCTCGGCTTACCTGAAATTAAACTTGGAGTGATGCCCGGCTATTCAGGCATCAGACGCCTTAAATCGTATATCGGCACTGCGAAAGCACTGGAAATGGTATTGACCGGTCAGTCAGTCAATGGTTCTGAAGCAGAAGTGCTGGGTCTTATCACGAAAGTATTTTCGACAGAGGACGAGATGAACCGCTACGCCGAACAGTTGAGCCGCACCATTGCCGGCCACTCAAAAGACTCAATTACAGGCATCATGACTGTCAATGCTGCTGAGGACGCTTTCGCAGGTGATCAGACTGAAGCACAACTATTTGGTAAGATCTTTGATACAAATAACGCAAAAGAAGGTATTGACGCCTTTATCAGCAAACGGCAACCGGATTTTAAATAATACTCACAAAGGGGATGCACAATGAATATTTATGTACTGATGAAACGGACGTTTGACACGGAAGAGCGCATTCAGCTGCAAGGGGACAGAATCGATGAGGACAGTGCGGAATTCATCATCAATCCATATGATGAATATGCGATTGAAGAAGCTGTCAAACTAAAAGAAGCACATGATGGTGAGATTGTCGTACTGACAGTCGGCCATGAAGAGAGCGAGAAGGAACTGCGGACGGCACTCGCAATGGGGGCGGACCGTGCCGTGTTAATCAATGCTGAAGATGACTATGATGAAATGGACAGCAGCAGCATCGCAAAAGTGATTGCAGGATACGTTGGAGCACAGGACGTTGATATCCTACTCGCTGGTAACGTCGCGATTGACGGCGGCAGCGGCTCTGTTGCGCCGGCAGTAGCAGAACTGCTTGATATTCCTTATGTCACCACTGCAGTAGAACTCACAGTCGACGGCTCAACTGCGCATATTACAAGAGATGCTGAAGGTGATACAGAGAAAGTGACTGTTCAACTGCCATTTTTGATGACCTGCCAGCAAGGTTTGAATGAACCGAGATATCCATCTCTACCAGGTATTATGAAAGCAAAGAAAAAGCCGCTTGATGAAGTCGAGCTGGATGATATTGATGTTGATGATATCGCAGCACTGACGACAGTAGAGCATCTATCAATGCCGGAAGACAAAGCAGCTGGACGTATTCTTGACGGGGATCTACATGCACAGGTGGATGAATTAGTCGGTATTTTAATCAATGATAGAAAGATAGTCGGATAAAAAAGGGGATATATCATGACGAAAATATTAACAGTAGCAGAAGTGAAAGATAGTCAGCTGAGAAATGTTTCATTTGAAGCCATTACATTAGGTAAACAACTGGGTGATGTCACAGTGCTGGTCATCAATGGGACAGATGATATGCACCGTCTATTGGCAGCACATGGGGCTGACCAGATTCTTTCGATTGTGAATGATCAGCTGTCATCCTATTCGAACGACGGCTATGCCCAGGCTATCACGGCAGCCCTTGAAGCAGTAGAGCCGGAATATTTGATTCTCGGCCATACAGCGATCGGTAAAGATATTGCACCGAGAATTGCCGTCAGAAGAAACGGCGGCTTGATCACAGACGTCATCGATTATGAGGACGGCAGCTTTAAACGTCCGATTTATTCAGGGAAGGCATTTGAAACTAAAACATTCAACAGTGACTTCAAAGTAGTGACTATCAGACCGAATAACTTTGATGTGCTGGATGGAGCAGGTACCGGCAATGTGGAAACACTTGATGTGGACATCAAAGACTCGCGAACAACGATCAATGAGATTGTCCAAAAAGCAGCAGCGGGTGTTGACTTAGCAGAAGCAAAAGTAGTCGTGGCAGGGGGACGCGGTGTCAAATCGAAAGAAGGATTTGAGATGCTGCAGGAACTCGCTGATGTGTTAGGCGGAGCGGTAGGTGCATCCCGCGGTGCGACAGATGCTGAGTACTGCGATTATTCACTGCAGATCGGTCAGACGGGTAAAGTAGTGACGCCCGACCTGTATATTGCCTGTGGTATTTCAGGAGCGATTCAGCATCTTGCCGGCATGAGCAATGCAAAAGTCATTGTCGCTATCAACAAAGATCCAGAAGCGAACATTTTCAGTGTGGCAGACTACGGTATTGTCGGTGATTTATTTGAAGTCGTACCGATGCTGACAGATGCTTTCAAATCAGCCGGCGTACAAGCATGAGCAAAGAGGATGACGGTTTAAAGTGACCGTGTTATACTCCATGTATCATTTAAATTTAGGAGGAATTAACAATGGCATTGATTAATGCAACTGATGCAAACTTTGAAGAAAATATTAAAGAAGGCGTTACTTTAGTGGACTTCTGGGCACCTTGGTGCGGACCATGTAAAATGATTGCGCCGGTACTTGAAGATTTAGCAGGAGATATCGATGGTAAAGCAAACATCGTCAAAGTAGATGTAGACGAAAACCAGGCAACAGCCGCTAAATTCGAAGTGATGAGTATTCCAACATTAATCGTCTTCAAAGACGGTCAAGTTGTTGACAAAGTCGTAGGTTTCCAACCTAAAGAACAACTTCAATCAGTTCTTGAAAAACATTACTAAGAAGCGTATATCACGCATAAAAAAGAGCTTCGGCTCTTTTTTATTTTGAATGGGGAATGGCGAATGGAAGATTTTGAAATTAAAATAAGGCAGAAGCTTGCAGTGCTGCCGTTGGAACCTGGCTGTTATTTAATGAAGGACAGACAAGGTGAGATTATTTATGTCGGCAAAGCGAAAAATCTGCGCAACCGGGTGCGCTCTTATTTCAACGGCACACATGATGAGAAGACGACACGTCTCGTCGCAGAAATTCGAGACTTTGAATTTATTGTGACCAGTTCAGAGATTGAGTCGCTGCTGCTTGAACTGACATTAATCAAGAAACATTATCCGCGGTATAACATTATGCTGAAAGATGACAAGAGTTATCCTTTCATCAAGATTACTAAGGAGAAGCACCCAAGACTGCTGGTCACGCGTCAAGTCAAAAAGAATACAGGTAAATATTTTGGACCTTATCCTAATGCTTATTCAGCACAGGAAACGAAAAAGCTGCTGGACCGCATTATTCCGTTTCGTAAATGCAATCACATGCCGGACAAACTCTGTCTTTACTATCATATCGGTCAGTGTCTTGGACCTTGTGTCTATCCGGTTGAAGAACAGGAATATCAGCAGATGATACAGACGGTGACACAGTTTCTGAATGGGGAAGATGCGACGATTGTCGAAGATTTGCAAAGAAAAATGAATGAGGCGAGCAGTGAACTGAACTTTGAGCAGGCAAAGGAATATAGAGATCTGATCAGTCATATTGAAGCCATCATGTTCAAGCAGAAGATGATGACAGCAGACATGACCGTCCGTGATATTTTCGGTTACAGTGTAGATAAAGGCTGGATGTGCGTCCAGGTCTTCTTTATCCGGCAGGGTAATTTGATTGAACGTAATGTATCGATGGTGCCGCTATTGCAGGATCCGGAAGATCAGTTCTATAATTTCATCGGTCAATTCTATCAGCTGAGCCAAAATATTCTGCCGAAAGAAGTTCATATTCCAGTCGGTCTTGATATTGAGATGGTTCGTTCTGTTGTCGACACAAAAGTCGTGCAGCCTGCCCGCGGACCGAAGCGTGAGATGGTGGCACTTGCTGAGAAAAATGCAAAGATTGCACTGACGACTAAATTTGATATTATCGAGCGCGATGAATCGCGGACGATCAATGCCATCGAGGAGCTCGGACAGGCGATGAATATTCAGACGCCGATTCGAATAGAGGCATTTGACAACTCCAACATACAAGGGGTCGACCCAGTCTCTGCAATGATCACATTCATCGACGGGAGACCCAGCAAGAAGGACTACAGAAAATATAAAATCCGGACGGTACAAGGCCCTGATGACTATAAATCGATGGCTGAAGTCGTGAGAAGACGCTATACTAGAGTGCTTCGTGAAGGGCTGCCGCTGCCCGACTTGATCATTGTCGATGGCGGTAAAGGCCATATGAACGTCATTACCAGCGTACTGGAAGATGAACTCGGACTGGATATACCAGTTGCAGGACTGAAGAAAAATGCAAAGCACCAGACTGCAGAACTATTATACGGAGACAAGGCGGATATTATCCCGCTGAACAAAAAAAGTCAGGCGTTCTATCTGCTGCAGCGGATCCAGGATGAAGTCCATCGTTTTGCAATCACGTTCCACAGACAGACACGCAAGAAAACAGGGCTGCAGTCACAGCTCGATCATATCCCGGGTGTCGGACCAAAGCGGAAAACACAGCTCATTAAACATTTCGGTTCTATTAAACGCATCAAAGAAGCATCGATTGACGAACTGACAGCGCTTGGTATTCCGAAAGCCACTGCTGAAAAGTTGATGGCTGCCCTAAATGAAACATCATAGCAGCCTTGACAGCTCAGGTGAATGACGGTTGGTTTAATCGTATTCATTCATGGGCACAAGGCTTTTTGTCATGCCCATTGTTATCAGATTTTAAGGCATGTTAAATGATAATTATTATCATCGTCCATATGGCAATGAAAAGTGTTACAATAATTTCATAAAGCAAGTCTTCATTTTTTTCTGCTAAATGTAATCGGTTTCTTGATTTCAGAAATCATTAAGCGTAGAATTGAGTGTGTTGATTTGACTTGTCGAAAAAAATTATTAGGGGGGACTTCGCTTGGCGAAATCAGAACAGTCTTTTGCATTACGCAGGTTGCACTCATTGCTTGGTGTACTGCCTATTGGTGTATTCTTACTCCAACATTTATTCATCAACCACTTTGCAATTTATGGTGCTGACAGCTTCAACAAAGCTTCAGACTTCATGGGCAGCTTACCGCTGAAACTACTTCTTGAGACGGTAGTCATCTATATTCCAATATTGTTCCATGCCATCTATGGTGTATATATTGCTTTTACATCGCGCAATAATGTCGGACATTATTCAACATTCCGTAACTGGATGTTCCTGCTTCAGCGTGTGACAGGCGTCATTACATTTCTTTTCATTGCGGTGCATGTATGGCAGACAAGAGTGCAGGCGGCTTTTGGTCAGCACGTTGATTTCAATATGATGCAGAGCATTCTGGAAAATCCGTTTTATTTAGTATTTTATGTGATTGGTGTTTTAAGTACAGTATTCCACTTTGCGAACGGCTTATGGTCATTTGCAGTGACTTGGGGTATCACTCAGAACGAAAAGTCACAGCGCATCATGACTTATGTGTCATTAGTCGTATTCCTGGCAGTGTCAGCATTAGGTTTAACAGCATTATTTGCATTCATTTAATTTAGAGGAGTGGCATATATATGGCAAACAGTAAGGTTATTGTTGTCGGCGGCGGTCTTGCCGGTTTAATGGCAGCGATTAAAGCAGCAGAACAGAATACAAATGTAGAGCTGTTCTCATTAGTACCTGTAAAACGATCTCACTCAGTATGTGCACAAGGTGGGATCAATGGTGCAGTTAACACGAAAGGTGAAGGCGATTCACCGTGGATTCACTTCGATGATACAGTATATGGCGGTGATTTCCTTGCTAATCAGCCGCCTGTAAAAGCAATGACTGAAGCAGCACCAGCAATTATTCACTTACTTGACCGGATGGGTGTCATGTTCAACAGAACGCCTGAAGGGTTACTTGACTTCCGTCGTTTCGGCGGCACGCTTTATCACCGTACAGCTTATGCAGGTGCGACAACAGGCCAGCAATTATTATATGCGCTTGATGAGCAAGTGCGCCGCTATGAAGTTGAAGGATTGATTACGAAATATGAAGGCTGGGAATTCCTCGGTATTGTTAGAGACGATGAAGGCACTTGCCGTGGTATCGTCGCTCAGAATTTGATTGATTCAGAGATTCAATCATTTGGTTCTGATGCTGTAATTATGGCAACGGGCGGCCCTGGTATCATCTTTGGTAAGTCAACGAACTCAATGATCAATACAGGGTCAGCAGCATCTGTTGTCTATCAGCAAGGTGCCACTTATGCGAATGGTGAGTTCATTCAGATTCACCCGACCGCGATTCCAGGAGACGACAAGCTGCGCTTAATGAGTGAATCTGCTCGTGGTGAAGGCGGCCGTGTCTGGACATACAAAGACGGTAAGCCTTGGTACTTCCTTGAAGAAAAATATCCTGACTATGGTAATTTAGTCCCGCGTGATATCGCAACACGAGAAATCTTTGATGTCTGTGTCAATCAGAAACTCGGTATTAACGGAGAAAACATGGTGTATCTTGACTTAAGTCACAAAGATCCTCATGAACTTGATGTGAAGCTCGGCGGAATCATTGAAATCTACGAAAAATTCACAGGAGACGACCCGCGTAAAGTTCCGATGAAAATCTTCCCTGCGGTCCACTATTCTATGGGTGGTCTATGGGTAGATTACGATCAAATGACGAATATTCCAGGGCTGTTTGCAGCGGGTGAATGTGATTATTCTCAGCACGGTGGGAACCGTCTAGGAGCAAACTCACTGCTGTCTGCGATTTACGGCGGTATGGTGGCCGGTCCTAACGCGATTAACTACATCAAAAACCTGGACAAATCTTATGAGGATATCCCGACTGAAATCTACGAGCGCCAAGTGGAGAACGAAAGAGTCCGCTTTGACTCATTGCTCAATATGCGCGGAACAGAAAACGCATATAAACTGCACAAAGAACTTGGTGAGATTATGACAGCAAACGTTACTGTTGTGCGTCATAACGATAAGCTGCTTGAAACCGATAAAAAAATTGTTGAATTGATGGAACGTTATCAACACATTGATATGGAAGATACATCAACTTGGAGCAACCAGGCTGTATTCTTTACGCGTCAATTGTGGAACATGCTTGTACTCGCTCGTGTGATGACGATCGGTGCCTATAACCGTAATGAATCCCGAGGAGCTCACTATAAGCCTGAATTCCCTGAACGTAACGATGAAGAGTGGTTGAAAACGACAATGGCATCATTTGATGGTCCTGAAAATCCACCGATCTTCAACTATGAAGATGTCGATGTCAGCTTGATTCCTCCACGTGTACGTGATTACTCTAAAAAAGGAGGTAAACACTAATGGCCGAAAAAACAATTGAACTTATTATCAAACGCCAGGCAAATCCCGAGTCAAAACCTTATGACGAACAATTTGTGATTCCTTATCGTCCGAACATGAACGTAATTGCAGCATTAATGGAGATTCAGCGTAATCCTGTCAATGCAAAAGGCGAAAAAACAACACCTGTAACATGGGATATGAACTGCCTTGAAGAAGTATGTGGTGCATGTTCTATGGTCATCAATGGTAGAGCACGCCAATCTTGTTCAACAATCATCGATACATTGGAACAGCCGATCCGTCTGGAACCGATGGCGACTTTCCCTGTGATGCGTGACCTGCAGGTCGACCGCTCTAAAATGTTCGATAACTTGAAACGTGTTAAAGCATGGATCCCTGTCGATGGTACATACGATCTAGGACCTGGTCCTCGTATGCCTGAGAAAAAACGCCAAACAGCCTATGAACTGTCAAAATGCATGACCTGTGGAGTTTGCCTTGAAGTATGTCCAAACGTCAACCAGAATTCTAAATTTATGGGGGCACAGCCTATTTCACAAGTACGTCTATTCAACCTGCATCCAACAGGAAGCATGAACAAAGATGAACGGCTGCATGCGTTAATGGGTGAAGGTGGTCTTGCTGAATGCGGTAATTCTCAGAACTGTGTAAAAGCATGTCCTAAAGGAATTCCGTTGACTACATCAATCGCAGCGATGAACCGCCAGGCGAACTTCCAGTTATTCAAATCATTCTTCGGTTCTGATTATCAAGTTAATTAATACACATACAGACAATCAATCATATGAGAAGGCCCTAATTACACGATAATTAGGGCCTTCTCATATGATTGATGTATGACTTTTATTTTTTTGATATGATAGAGTTATATGAATAAGAAGGAGTAGTTATGAACAATAATGAAATCGTTATTCCACTAGAATATCAATTAAGAAGAATTGCTGATCGTATTAAAATACAGGGACGCAGTATATTGCAGTCGTATCAGATCTCCAATCAGCAGTTCATTGCCATCCAATGGCTCGGTGAAGGACCGATGACTGTTGGACAGCTTGCCGGAAATATGGGCCTTGCTGTATCCACTACATCTGAAATGGTGGATCAGCTCATTCTTAAAAACTGCGTGCGCCGCGAAAAGGACTTAAATGATAAGAGGAAAGTCAATCTGCTGCTCGAAAAAAAGGGCACTGCTATTATAGAAGAAGTCATCGCACATCGGCAGCAGTATTTGACCGGCTTAATGGACCATATGTCTGCTCAGGAGAAAGAGGAATTGAAACGCTCAGTCGAACTGCTGTATATGGCGGTTGGAGAACAGCATCATGAATAGACCGATCGGTGTCATTGATTCAGGAGTAGGCGGCTTAACAGTGGCCAAGGAAATAATGCGGCAGCTGCCTAATGAGACCATTTATTATTTAGGTGATGTCGCACGTTGTCCTTATGGTCCGAGACATGGTGATGAAGTAAGACAGTTTACGACTGAACTTGCTCAGTTCCTGATGACTAAAGGTATTAAGATGCTGGTCATTGCCTGTAACACGGCAACAGCAGTCGCACTTCAACCACTGCAGCAGCTGCTGCCGATTCCTGTGATCGGCGTAATTGAGCCCGGCGCACGTACTGCCATCATGACAACGACGAATAACAAAGTACTCGTCTTAGGCACTGAAGGGACGATCAAATCTGAAGCTTACCGTAAGATGGTGATGTCCATCAATCCGGCGATTGAAGTGAAGGGGATCAGCTGTCCCGGCTTTGTCCCTTTAGTGGAACAAGTTCGTTACAAAGATCCGATTGTCACGAACATCGTCATTCATCAGACGCTGAAGCAGTGGCGTCATGATAATAGTGATACCGTCATTTTAGGGTGCACGCATTATCCGCTGTTAAAAGATTATATCGAAAATTATTTCGGTGGTGAGAAGACCATTATTTCGTCCGGTCTGGAAACTGCACGGGAAGTCAGTGCGCTGCTGACATTCAGTCAGGAACATGCGCATTACTCACCGGACATCAACCATCGATTTTTTGTCAACGGCGACGCAGAGAAGTTTACGCGGATTGCGAGAGAATGGCTTGAAGATCCATCTATCAATGTTGAATCTATCAACTTAACGGAGGAATAATCATGAGAGAGATTGTCATCGCTACAGGAAATCAAGGTAAAATTAATGATTTTAAATATATTTTTCCGAATGATCGTGTCATCGGGATCCAGTCTTTACTACCAGATTTTGATGTCGACGAAACAGGAACTACATTTGAAGAGAATGCCGCATTGAAATCTGAAGCGGCCTGCCGACTCCTTAATAAAATTGTCATTGCAGACGATTCAGGCCTTGCTGTTGATGCGCTGAACGGCGAACCGGGCATTTATTCAGCCCGCTATGCAGGACTGGAAAAAAATGATGATGCCAACATTGACCTGCTGCTTAAAAATATGAAAGACGTCGCGGACCGCACAGCGAAGTTTGTGTGCGTCATCGCACTGAGCGAACCTGGTCATGAAACAAAGACGTACCGCGGCGAAGTAGCGGGTGAAATTGCCTATGAACGGCGAGGCGAAAATGGCTTCGGCTATGATCCCGTCTTCTATCTGCCTGAGCAGCAAAGAATGATGGCTGAGCTGTCCGGCGAAGAAAAAGCAGAGGTCAGTCACCGTGGACAAGCAATTGACCTGCTGAAACAAGACTTCTAATTAAGGGAGATGGCACTATGAAATGGGTAGTAGTAAGTGATAATCATGGACTTGAGCAAATACTGACAGATATTAAATCGATTCATGACGATGCAGATCTTTTGATTCATCTGGGCGATTCTGAATTTAACTATCATCATCATGAACTGAAAGGCTACATAAAAGTAGCTGGCAACTGTGATTACGGTGTTGAATTTAAAGACGACGCGGTTATTTCAGCTAATGGGCTGAATGCCTATATTACTCATGGTCATCTCCATCGAGTGAACCGTGGACTTGAAGCACTTGCTGCAGCTGCACGTGACGAACAGTGCAAACTGGCATTTTACGGACATACACATATTAGACAAGTCGATTATGTTGATGGTGTAGTGTGTATCAATCCGGGCAGCATAGCCCAGTCCAGAAGTCAAGAGCCTGAAAGTTATGCAGTCATCACCATTGATGACACAGAACAGCGTATTACATTTTTTAATCAGCAGCACGAAATGATGGCTGAAGAAGTAGTCGCATTGTAGTCATATGTGCTAGAAAGGTGTAATAACACTATAATAGTTTTTCGATATGTCTGTTTTGTCACTATTTGTTATTGACTTTAAAGTTCAAACTTGATTATAATTAATCTTGTCTTGAATGAGTCCTGGTAGCTCAGCTGGATAGAGCAACGGCCTTCTAAGCCGTCGGTCGGGGGTTCGAATCCCTCCCAGGACGCTAACACAAAAGGAAATGTGATTGTTCACATTTCCTTTTTTATTTGTACACATTAAATAAATCGTTTAAAATTTAACTATGAATTTAAAGATGAGGGGTAAACCGATGAATAAATTTGATGAACAGATCATCGTGGTCGATAGAGAATCTATGTTCAGTCATGAAAAAAATGCATTTAACGGCTTTATTACGATGGAAGACCAGCGAGCGCTTGAAATATTTGAGACTTTGTCTAAATACGAAGTGAAACGACGGGGCGACATGGAAGAAGACCCATCATTCAAACAGTTGATTTCATACTGCATCCTGGAAAACGAACAGGATGAGATTTTAGTCTATGAACGATTAACAGGCGGCGGTGAAAATAGACTTCACGGATTAAGTTCCATTGGTATTGGCGGACATATGAATCATCTTGACGGTGATCATATTGAGAAAATATTAATTGAGAATGCCCGAAGAGAGCTTGAAGAAGAAGTCGGCCTGACCCGGATTCCCGATTCAGATCTTGAACTGATGGGCTTTATTAATGATGATGATAATGAAGTCGGTCGAGTCCACATTGGTTTAGTGTTCAAGATCAAAGTCCAGTCAAATGATGTGAACGTGATGGAAACAGATACACTTGCCATCCAATGGAAAAATAAACATGAACTATCAGCAGCAGCAGACTATGAAACATGGAGCCGTCTCATTATAGACGCGCTTTACAATCAAGGTTATTAAATGAGCGATCTTATCATCTTTCCGAAGATTGGTGAAGGACTCAACCGTCAGTTGGAAGATGCGATGGCAAGGCAAAACTATGAAGAGGCTTATGATATTATCAATGACATGGAACGTCATATTGAACTCAGTGAACAGCAGCAGCTCATTAAACTTGAAGTACTGCTGAAACTTGGTTCATTTATTGAACTGCGCGAAGAATCAAGTATTCTATTGAATCAAGGACACTCGTCATACGATGTTGTCATTAATTACTTCCTTGAGAGTTTGTTTGCTCTGGAACAGTATCAGACCGTCGTTGAATTGATTGAATCACTCCGTTCAGAAAAGCTTGATCAAGCATTGTTGATGCAGCTGCTTCCGCTATATGATGCAGCCAGGCATCAATTGAACGAACGTGAAAAAAAAGCAGTGGATAAGTTCCGTCACTTTCAGTCGATGTCTGAAAGTGAGCAGTATCATCTCATGCTCGAGCTCATTCAGTCTGAACAGTCAACCTATATAGAAACGGTCAAGTATCTGCTCGAGCAGCCGTTGGATGCCAAGGTGCAGACATTGATGATTGAATACCTGCTGTTGAATCATCAGGCCGGCATCATTCATCTGATGAAGTTCGGTGACCTTATTCAACTGAACCTAGCAGAACTGCCTCATCTCCAGGATACAAGGATGATGACTGACGTCTATCCGCAGGTGATTGATTGGTTCGATAATAACGCTCCTTCATTATCTTCAGCGGTTGCAGAATGGCTGAACATGCAGCAGATGCTCCTTTATCCACTTGATTATAGAGACGGAGAAGGCAGACTGTTTGATGTTCAGGAGATAGTCGATAGTCATGTGTTATATTTGACTGAGCTGTTCGCCATTGAACAGCCGCAGCACATCGAAGAAACGGACCGGCATGTAGAAATCATCAGACAGATTAAATCAATAGAAATGAAAGAACACTAATATAATTCATATTGTTGAACGCATGGTGAATTATGCTATAATAAAAGAGTTGAAAATTTAGAGAAATGCGTGGAGGTTATTACACATGACAGCAAAATGGGAAAAACAAGAAGGTAACGTAGGCGTTTTAACGGTTACTGTTCCTGCAGAACAAGTAAATACAGGATTAGATAAAGCATTCAAAAAAGTCGTTAAACAAGTGAACGTACCTGGTTTCCGTAAAGGGAAAATGCCGCGTCCATTATTCGAACAGCGTTTCGGCGTTGAATCTTTATACCAGGATGCTCTTGATTTCATCTTACCAGATGCGTATGCAGAGGCAGTAGATGAAGCAGGAATCAACCCGGTTGACCGTCCTGAAATCGACATCGAACAAATGGAAAAAGGGAAAGAATTAATCTTCACTGCTAAAGTGACTGTTGAGCCGGAAGTAACTTTAGGCGACTACAAAGGGCTTGAAGTAGAAGCAGCAGACACTGAAGTGTCTGACGAAGAATTCGAAGCAGCTATCAATGCTGAACTTGCACGTAAAGCAGAACTTGTTGTTAAAGAAGACGGCGCTGTTGAAGACGGCGATATCGTTAACCTTGATTTCGATGGTTATGTAGGCGATGAGCAGTTTGAAGGTGGCAAAGCAGAAGGATACGATCTTGAAATTGGTTCAGGTCAATTCATCCCTGGTTTCGAAGAGCAGTTAGTGGGCACTAAAACTGGTGACGAAAAAGACGTGACTGTAACATTCCCTGAAGAATACCATGCTGAAGAATTAGCGGGTAAAGAAGCAGTGTTCAAAGTGAAAATCAATGAAGTAAAAACGAAAGAAGTGCCGGAACTGGATGATGAGTTAGCTAAAGAATTAGACGAATCAGCTGATTCAGTCGATGCCTACAAAACTAAATTCCGTTCAGACTTAGCTGAACAGAAAAAAATCGAAGCTGAAAACGCGACAAAAGAATCATTGATCGGTCAAGTGACTGACAATGCTCAAGTTGATATTCCTCAAGCAATGGTTGACACTGAGCTGGGCCGCATGATGCAGGAATTCGAACAACGCATCGCACAGCAAGGTCTGAACCTTGAGCTTTACTACCAGTTCTCTGGTCAATCAGAAGAGCAGTTAAAAGAAAGCATGCAGGAAGATGCAGAGAAACGTGTGAAAACAAACTTGACACTTGCTGCTATCGCTAATGCAGAAAACATCGAAATCTCTGATGAAGATGTAGAAGCAGAACTCACTAACATGAGCGAGCAGTTCGGTTTATCAGTAGACGATATCCGTTCAGCGCTTGGCAACACAGATGTATTGAAAGATGATCTGCGCATCCAAAAAGCAATCGATGTATTAGTGAACGAATCAAAAGCTAAATAGTTACATCTAACTGCGAAGATTTCCAAGCTGTCTGCCTCGGCTATCAGCCAGATGTCATCGAACAAATGGCCCTATATCTAGAGTAGATATAGGCCATCTTTTTATTTAGAGCTGGTTCATTTATAAGTCAGACTCTTTCCGGTTTAATTATTTGCATATGCAGTAGCTTTTTAGTATATTCTTCTAGAGACAGGGGTGTAAACATGTTTAAATTTGATGAAGACGAAGAAAACTTGAAGTGTTCCTTCTGTGGCAAGGATCAAGATCAAGTCAAAAAATTAGTAGCCGGAAGCGGTGTCTATATATGTAATGAATGTATCGAACTATGTGCAGAAATTGTTGAAGAAGAACTGAAAACAACACATAGTGAAGAATTGACAGAAATTCCAAAACCTAAGGAAATGCTGGCGCTGCTTGACGACTATGTGATCGGTCAGACGAAAGCCAAAAAAGCACTGGCTGTCGCTGTCTATAATCACTACAAACGTATTGTTCAGCCGGCACAAACTGAAGAAGAGGCAGTTGAACTGCAGAAAAGCAATATCGCATTGATCGGTCCGACGGGCAGCGGTAAGACACTGCTTGCTCAAACACTGGCACGTTCTTTGAATGTCCCATTTGCGATTGCGGATGCGACTAGTTTAACAGAAGCGGGTTATGTCGGTGAAGATGTAGAGAATATTCTTCTGAGACTGATCCAGGCGGCTGATTTCGATATCGAACGCGCAGAAAAAGGGATTATCTATGTCGATGAGATAGATAAGATTGCCCGTAAATCTGAGAATACTTCGATTACTCGTGATGTATCAGGTGAAGGTGTGCAGCAGGCGCTCTTAAAGATTCTTGAAGGGACTGTCGCTTCTGTGCCGCCTCAAGGTGGACGCAAACATCCTAACCAGGAGTTCATTCAGATTGATACAACGAATATTTTATTCATTCTCGGTGGTGCATTTGACGGCATTGACGAAGTGATCAAACGCCGCCTCGGAGAAAAAGTCATCGGTTTCACAGGCATCAAAGAGAAAGACTTTGACGATGCGTCGTTACTGTCACAAATCAAACCAGAAGACCTTCAAGCTTATGGTCTGATTCCTGAGTTCATCGGTCGTATACCAGTCGTTGCTAATTTAGAACAGCTGGACGTCGATGCATTGAAGAGCATATTAACTCAGCCTAAAAATGCATTAGTGAAGCAGTTCAAGAAAATTCTTGAGCTTGATGGTGTTGAACTTGAGTTTACAGATGAAGCATTGACAGCTATCAGTGAACTAGCGATTGAACGTAAAACAGGTGCACGTGGCCTGCGTTCTATTATTGAAGAGAGCCTGATGGATATTATGTTTGATATTCCATCAGAAGAAAATGTCGCTAAAGTCGTTATTACAGAGCAGACGATACGTGAATCGATTGCTCCTGAAATGTATGACGAGGCTTCAAACTTGATCGAGGCAGAAAAATCAGCATAACACTTAACCTCATGGGGTCGTTTACTCTATGAGGTTTCTTTTTGATGATTTGACCGTGTATAATAAGAAGAAAAACAGGAGAAAACTATGAATATCAATCCGAACAACGTAGAAATCATTATCAGTGCGGTTAAACCGGAGCAGTATCCGGACACAGGACTGCAGGAAATTGCGCTTGCCGGCCGTTCAAATGTAGGTAAATCATCCTTCATCAATACGATGATCAACCGCAGGAGCATGGCGAGAATCTCTTCAAAACCAGGAAAAACTCAGACACTTAACTTCTTCAATATCGACGAGCAGCTGGTATTCGTCGATGTGCCTGGATACGGTTACGCCAAAGTATCTAAAACAGAACGCGAACGCTGGGGTAAAATGATTGAGACTTATTTGACGACGCGCGAAAATCTCGCGGTCGTTATTCAGCTCGTTGACATCCGTCACGAACCAACACAGGATGACGTCCTGATGTATGATTTTCTGAAGCACTATGATATCCCAGTCATTATTATTGCGACAAAAGAAGACAAAATACCTAAAGGTAAAGTACAGAAACATTTGAAAATTGTTCGACAGACACTAGAGATGGATTCTGGTGACACGTTGATCAGTTATTCCTCATTATCAAAAGATAAAAACACATTGATCTGGCAGGCTATCGAGAAATATTTGTAGAGCATTAGCTCTTATCAAACCGTAATTTCATGTTATAATAGTACTAATGGCTATAAATGGGGGCGACATAAAATGCATATTGTTGTAGTGAGCGTTAATCACCGTACAGCAGATGTAAGTTTGAGAGAAAAACTGACATTTTCAGAACTAAATATAGAACAGGCACATCAAACATTAATCAATCAAAAATCTATACTTGAAGGTGTCATCATATCGACATGTAATCGCACGGAAATCTATGCGGTGGTCGATCAGCTTCATACAGGCCGCTACTACATCAAATCTTTCTTAGCAGATTGGTTCGATGTGGCTCAGGAAGTAGTGGAATCTGTCACGACTATCAAAGTTGATGACGCAGCGGTCTCACATCTATATCATGTAACAGCTGGACTGGATTCTATCGTTCTAGGCGAAACTCAAATACTAGGACAGATCCGTGACAGTTTCTTGATTGCACAGAGCGAGGGTGCAACAGGGACCATGTTCAACAAATTATTCAAAGAAGCTATCACTTTAGCGAAGCGGGCACATTCAGAAACAGATATTTCTTCCAAGGCAGTTTCTGTTTCTTATGCAGCGGTGGAACTATCGAAGAAAATTCTTGGTTCATTGAATGATAAGAAGATTCTGATCGTCGGTGCAGGCGAAATGGCTGAACTTGCACTTGAGAATCTTACAGGTAGTGGAGCACGTGATATAACTGTCATCAACCGGACACCTGAAAAAGCAAAATCATTGGCAGATAGATTTGACGGCCGTCATATTTTGATGAATGAACTGCAATGTGCACTGATGAACAGTGATATTGTAATATCCTCAACGAGTTCACGCGATTATATCATCACTGAAGAGATGATGACAGGCTTGATGCGTATGCGCCCTTCTCATCCTATCGTGCTGATTGATATCGCTGTCCCGCGTGATATCGATCCTAAAGTCGGCAATCTGGATCTTGTGTTCAACTATGATGTCGATGACTTAAAAGGACTCGTCGATGCCAACCTTGCTGAACGTGAAAAAGCAGCAGAGAGAATACATTATATGATTGATCGTGCAGTGGTTCAGTTCACAGATTGGGTTAATATGCTCGGAGTTGTGCCTGTCATTACAGCACTGCGCGAAAAAGCACTGCGTATACAGGAAACAACAATGGAAAGTATTGACCGTAAAATGCCTGACTTAACAGAGCGTGAACGCAAAGTCATCTCAAAACATATGAAGAGTATCATCAATCAGATGTTAAAAGATCCGATACAGCAGGCAAAAGAATTAAGTGGACATGACAATAGACAGGAAGAACTGCAGTTCTTCCAGGAAATTTTCAATATTACGAATGAAGTAGATACGATTAACGCGCGCGACAACTATGATATAAAAGCATTTCGGGGACAACTTGAACCAAGAAATGGGTGAGTGAATGTCTGATATTTTTTTGATTCGACTGCATGAGGCAATACTCTTCATCTATATGTTGAGTATTGCCTGTTATTTCTTTGATTTCGTTCAGAAGAACAATCAAGTGAAAAAAGTAGGTTTCATCATTCTAGTAACTGTTTTCGTGCTGCAAACATTGCTGATTGGACAGTTCGTGCTTGAAACAGGCAGGTTTCCTGTACAGACCATTGTCGAAGGATTTTATTTCTTCACGTGGCTTACCATCTTGATTTCTATCATCTTGTCATGGAGCACGCGGTCAGAACTGATTACATTCATGATGAACTTAATCGGCTTCATCTTTATGGCAATTCATACATTTCAGCCGGTTCAGTATAATTCCGACACTGCGGTCTCTCATATGATGAACGAATTACTGATGATTCACGTGACGCTCGGAATTACAGCTTATGTCATGTTTCTAATAGCAGCACTTCATGCACTGCTGTATTTGATTCAGATGAATAACTTGAAGAAGAAGAAATTCAACCAGAAATTTTTTAGGATCAATGATTTACCGTCCATCGGAAAGTTTGTCAGTATATTCAGCATCGCGGGCTTCGTGCTGCTGCTGATTTCGTTGATTCTCGGCATTCAATGGGGATTGATACTTATCGGCGGCTCTATTGTGACAGACAGTAAAGTGATAGGTTCGATCATCGTCCTATTAATTTACGGCATATTCATATATATCTTTAACAAGCAACGGTTGAAAGTGAATATTTTGATGGAGATGAATATTATTCTGTTCTTGATCTGTATGATTAATTATCTGCTCCTATCCAGATATTCTGAATTTCATCAGCTAATGAACTAGGAGGATTCTCATGAGAAAGATTATAGTAGGGACAAGAAGAAGTCAGCTTGCTTTGACACAGAGTAAGCAGTTCATTCAAAAAATTAAAGACCAGTTTCCTGATGTCGACATAGAGATTAAGGAAATCGTCACTAAAGGCGATAAAATTGTGAATGTCCAGCTGTCAAAAGTCGGTGGTAAAGGGTTGTTCGTCAAAGAGATTGAACAGGCACTTTTCAACAAGGAGATCGATATGGCTATTCATTCATTGAAGGATGTGCCAAGCGAATTACCAGAAGGTCTGACATTGGGCTGTATCCCTGACAGAGAAGATCCTCGTGATGCGTTTATCTCTAAGAATCATGTGAAATTGGCCGACTTACCGGCTGGTAGTATTGTCGGGACAAGCTCACTGCGTCGTGGTGCACAGCTGCTGAATGCTTATCCGGAACTTAACATTGAATGGATCCGCGGTAATATTGACACGCGTCTCAATAAACTTGCGCACGAAGATTATGATGCGATTATACTTGCAGCAGCCGGCCTTAAACGGATGGGCTGGAGCGATGATACCGTGACAGAATATTTAGACCCTGAAACGATGCTTCCCGCTATCGGACAGGGGGCGCTTGGTATCGAATGCCGTTCAGATGATACAGAAGTTCTGGAACTGCTGCGTGCTGTGCATAACGAAGATGTTGAACGCTGTACACAGACTGAACGTCAATTTCTCAAATTAATGGATGGCAGCTGTCAAGTACCGATTGCAGGACATGCTGTGATAGAAGGCGATCAAATTCAGTTCAAAGGGCTGATTATGTCAATAGACGGCAAAGAAAGGTATGTTGCTGAGATTACAGGAACGGATCCGCTTGAAATCGGCATCCAAGCAGCAGAGGAAATGAAGGTCAATGGTGCACATCAAATCATTGCAGCATTAAATGAAGAAGGAAGCCGATAAAATGAAGCCAGTTGTATTGATGACTGACAGCCGTGCCACAGCAAGCAGTGAAGTAGAGATTGTCCATATTCCCCTGATAGGAATCAGACAGCTGCCCGTGAACAGTGCACTTGCTCATCGTCAATATGACTGGCTTCTTTTGACGAGCAGCAATGCGGCAGAACTGTTTTTTGCAAACTACCCGGATATTACATTCAGTAAAGTAGCTTCTATTGGAGCAAAAACGACCCGTACTTTAAAGCGAATCGGTATAAAGGTTGATTATGAACCACCCAACTTTAACCAGGAATCATTCATTGCCCATGCGGGGAGTCAGTTTAATCACTGTACAGTTGTGCTGCCATGCAGCGTCAAGGCTCGTCCAAAGCTCACTGACTTTTTGAGTCAACGTGCAGATGTCACAAGAATCGATCTCTATGAACCTACACATGAGTACGGCAATGCAAAGAAGATGAACACAGCGATTATGAGTGGTAGTATAGATGTGGTCGTATTTATGAGTCCGTCAGCAGTAAAAACTTATTATCAGTATTTCAGTCCGTTTCAGCTGCCAGTTCTGGCTATCGGACCGGTAACCAGCCGTGCGTTGTCCGACGTCCATCAGAAGCATGTGACAGTTGAGCAGTCTACGAAAGAAACATTGATATCAAAAATAATTGAAATGAGGAACAATCATGCAATTTGATAGACATAGAAGACTTCGTTCTTCAGCAGTGATGAGAGATATGGTAAGAGAAACATCAGTTTCAAAGAAAGATTTAATATATCCGATTTTTGTTATTGAAAAGGATGACATGAAAAATGAAATAACGTCCATGCCCGGAATCTTTCAAATCAGTTTAAATCTTCTTCATGAAGAACTGAAAGCAGCTTATGATCTCGGTATTCGTGCTGTGATGTTCTTTGGCATTCCAAACGAAAAAGATGCCTGCGGGACAGGTGCATTCATTGAAGATGGTATTATTCAAAAGGCAACACGACTGTCTAAACAATTGTATCCGGACATGCTGGTGCTGGCAGATACATGTCTCTGTGAATATACAGACCATGGTCACTGTGGTGTACTGGATGACCATGGAGATGTTCTGAATGATGAGACGCTGCCGCTGCTAGTGAAGACTGCTGTGTCTCAAGCTCAAGCAGGAGCTGATATTATTGCACCGAGCAACATGATGGACGGCTTTGTGGCCCATATCAGACAAGGACTTGACGAAGCAGGATATAACAATATCCCGATCATGAGTTACGGCATTAAATATGCCTCTGCATTTTATGGACCATTCCGGGATGCAGCAGAAAGCACTCCTCAATCAGGTGACCGTAAATCTTATCAGATGGATCCTGCTAATCGTCTTGAGGCGATGCGAGAGCTGGAGAGTGACCTTGCTGAAGGCTGCGACATGATGATCGTCAAACCGGCACTCAGCTATCTCGACATTATTCGCGATGTGCGTAACAACAGCAACGTGCCAATCGTCGCGTATAACGTCAGCGGAGAATACGCGATGACTAAGGCAGCAGCACAGAACGGCTGGATTGATGAAGAGCGTATAGTGATGGAACAGATGATCTCGATGAAACGTGCAGGGGCAGATATGATTATCACTTATTTTGCCAAAGATATCTGCGGCTATATCAACAAGGGGGGATATTAATGAATCGTTCACAGCAGGCATTTCAAGCAGCACAACAAGTGATGCCGGGTGGTGTCAACAGTCCAGTACGTGCCTTTAAAAGCGTGGATATGGATCCTATTTTTATGGAACGCGGAAAAGGCTCTAAAATCTATGATATTGACGGCAATGAATACATTGACTACGTGCTTAGCTGGGGACCCCTTATTTTAGGGCATGCAGATGACACAGTCGTTGAAGAATTGAACAAAGCAGTCTTGAACGGTACAAGTTTCGGAGCACCGACTGAACTGGAAACAAAGATGGCGGAATTAGTCATTGAACGCGTCCCTTCTATTGAGATGGTTCGTATGGTATCAAGTGGCACAGAAGCAACATTGGCCGCTCTGCGACTTGCCCGTGGATATACTGGAAGAAATAAAATCCTGAAGTTCATCGGCTGTTATCACGGTCATAGTGATAGTCTGCTCATTAAAGCAGGTTCAGGCGTAGCGACATTAGGACTGCCTGATTCACCAGGCGTTCCTAAAGGGACCGCTGAAAATACAATCACTGTTCAATACAATGATTTGGAAGCGGTCAAAACAGCATTTGACAAATACGGTGATGATATTGCTGCCATTATTGTTGAACCTGTGGCCGGTAATATGGGCGTTGTACCGCCGGCTGAAGGATTCCTGGAAGGACTGCGTCAAGTGACCACTGATTTCGGTGCGTTATTGATTTTTGATGAAGTGATGACAGGATTTCGTGTCGGTTATCACTGTGCTCAAGGCTATTTCAATGTGACGCCGGACATCACTTGTCTCGGTAAAGTCATCGGCGGAGGTCTACCAGTTGGTGCGTTTGGCGGTAGACGTGACATAATGGAACGGATTGCGCCGGCCGGTGATATTTATCAGGCGGGGACTTTGAGTGGGAATCCACTCGCGATGACTGCTGGTTATTATACTTTGAGTCAGTTGACGGAAGACAGTTATCAGTACTTCAATTCACTTGGCGATCAGCTTGAAGCAGGACTGAAAGAAGTGTTTGCAAAACACGATGTACCGATTACTGTTAATCGCGCAGGTAGTATGATCGGTTATTTTTTAAACGATCGCAATGTCATGAACTTTGAGACTGCCAGCCAGTCAGATTTAAAGTTATTCGGTCGTCTATATAAAGAAATGGCGGCAAATGGAGTCTTTCTGCCTCCTTCTCAATTTGAAGGCTTATTCCTTTCAACCCAGCATACAGCAGAAGATATCGAAAAAACTTTAGCAGCATTTGATCATGCTCTCCATACCGTCAAATAAAGATTTCTTAAATGAAAATCACTTTTTTATTATGTGATTTTCATTTTTTTTTGTGAAAGATGTTTATATTTATGATTAAAGGCAATATTAATCATGTAAATCAAATTTACAAAAAAATTTAATGGAGGTTTTCTAATATGGCTAACAATAATAATAACAACAGAAATGTCAATGACAAAGATGTTATCTATGATTCAGAAAAAGATCGTCACGTGACACATCAAGCGGACGGTACTACAAATCGTGAGGGAGATCGTGTGCGGGAAACTCGCGATAACGCAGATCATGTACATCGTGAAGAGCCGAAGAAGAAGAGTCCATGGCCTTGGTTAATTCCTTTATTACTTCTACTTCTTGCTATTCCATTAATTATGAGCATGTGTAATAATGACGAAGATGATAAAAATGAAGATGAAACAACGACAGAAGAAGCAACAACAGAAGAAGATGCTACAACAGAAGAAGCTTCTGTAGTAACATTTGATTTAGCTTCAATCGTTAACTTTGATCTTGCATCTTAACAACATAAAAAACTGTGAAGTGATTCACAGTTTTTTTGTTTTTTTAAATCATTAAAAAATTCCGGTTCTCTATAAGAACCGGAATTTTGTTGTCAAAATAACATATTTAATAATAAAGTCAGAATTATGGATAACACAATTGAAATGATAATTGAGAACAAACAGCCGGTTGATCCACCTGCAAATCTTATCATCTGATACCTCCTCATTGCTTCTTTCAATATCAATAGCCTGCCTGCCTCTTTTTTAAACAAGTTTGGTACAATAATAGTTAAAGGAAGTGAATTCTATGCGCCAGCTATTGTTAATATGTTCAGCAGTCATTGGAGGGTATCTCCTGATGACAGCTGGAATGATTTTGCCGTGGCTGTTCGGTCCGATGATTGCTGCTGTACTTTTCAGCAAGTTTTCTAAGAAACAGATCATCTGGCCGAAGATACTCGGAGATCTAGGTCTTTTCATACTTGGTGCACAAATCGGCGCAACCTTCACTAAGGAAGTCGTAATGGATATTAAATATGATGCAGTCAATATTATATTATTGAACATTCTGTTGCTGGCAGCGGCTGTATTGCTCTCCTTGCTATTTGCAAAAATGGTCGACTGCACATTTGAGACCGCACTGTTAAGTTCAATACCAGGTGCGCTCAGTCAAATGATTATCATGGCTGAAGAAAACGATAGAGCAAACTTACTGATAGTGACACTGTCACAGACCTCCCGCTTATTATTTGTCATTATTATCGTGCCGTTGGTCAGTTCTCTTAACGCATCTGAAACGACGCAAGCCGCTGCAGAGCACGTATCTTCTGTCTTTCACATGCTCAGTCTCTCTGAAATATTGATGATCGCTGCTCTAGCTTTAGCGCTCTATTTGTTAATGAAGAAAATACATTTTCCGGTACCAGAGCTGCTTGCACCTGTTTTTGCGATCATCGGATGGAATTTATCAACAGAGCTGACATTTTCGATACCGTACGTGTGGATTGCCGGGGCACAGGTGATGTTCGGTATTAGAATCGGCCTGCAGATATATAGTCTGTCCAACCAGCTGTCCATCCGATTATTTGCCGGTATAGTGATCCAGAATCTATTACTGGTTGGAGCAACTATAGTGATCGTAATCCTCTTCACCCGGTTCACCGTGCATCCTTTCAATGATTTGTTCTTAAGTGCAGCACCAGGCGGGATGGCTCAAATTATTGTCGTCGGGCTTGAAACACGAGCGAATGTCGCGATGATATCAAGCTATCATATATTTAGAATTTTTTTCATTCTGCTGATTATTGCACCGCTCGTCCAATATATTCTCAATAAACGACAGATTGACAACTCTTTTTAAATCAGCTACTATTAAATCAAATTCATATCATTACCGGGAAGAGTAAATCAATGCTGACTTTTAGAGAGTACAGGTCTGGTGAAACTGTGCAGTGACGTTGATTGAAGGTAGCCCGCTCGTCTCTTCTACTGAAATGACAGTAAGTAGAAGCGTGTAAGAGCGTTAATCTTATTGAGTGCAGCTTCGGCTGAATTTAGGTGGTACCACGAGATTATTCCCGTCCTATTGATTAGGACGGGTTTTTTTATATTAAATTTTAACTGGAGGTTAACAGATGGACACTAAATATAATCCTAAGCTAGTTGAAGAAGGAAGATATAAAGAATGGGTAGATCAAGAATTATTTAAAGCGGAAAGTGGTTCCGATAAAAAACCTTTTACTATTGTAATTCCACCGCCGAATGTGACAGGAAAACTTCATATCGGCCATGCCTGGGATACAACACTTCAGGATATCATCACGCGAATGAAGCGGATGCAGGGATACAATACATTGTACTTACCAGGCATGGATCATGCCGGTATCGCAACGCAGGCAAAAGTAGAAGCTAAGCTGCGTGAGGAAGGTATTTCCCGTCACGATATTGGGCGCGATAAATTTTTAGAACATACGATGGAATGGAAAGAGGAATACGCAGGTTTTATCCGTGAACAATGGGCAAAGCTTGGTCTTGGACTAGATTATTCGCGTGAACGCTTTACACTTGACGAAGGATTGTCAGAAGCGGTACGTGAAGTATTCGTAAACATGTACAACAAAGGTTTGATCTATCGTGGTGAGCGTATTATCAACTGGGATCCTGCTGCACGAACAGCGTTAAGTGACATCGAGGTCATCCATGAAGAAATCGAGGGTGCCTTTTATCATATCAATTATCCGCTCGCTGATGGCAGTGGTGTCATTGAGATTGCTACGACTCGTCCGGAGACGATGCTTGGAGATACAGCTGTCGTTGTTCATCCGAATGATGAGCGATATCAGCATATGATAGGAAAGACCGTGAAGTTACCAGTAGTCGGCCGTGAAATTCCTGTCCTAGGAGATGACTATGTTGAGATGGAATTTGGAACAGGAGCTATGAAAGTAACGCCTGCTCATGATCCGAATGACTTTGAGATCGGTAATCGTCATAACCTGGCACGAATCAATGTCATGAATGAAGACGGGACGATGAATCAGCTGGCCGGTCAATACGCTGGGATGGACCGTTTTGACTGCCGCAAACAGTTGATTGACGACTTAAAGGCGAGTGGGGAACTTGTCAAAGTCGAAAAACATGTGCATCAAGTCGGTCATAGTGAACGAAGCGGAGCGATTGTTGAACCTTACCTTTCCACACAGTGGTTCGTAAAAATGGCGCCGCTCGCTGACCAGGCATTAGCCAACCAGCAGACTGATGACCGTATAGACTTTATTCCTCAGCGATTTGAAGGGACATTCAATCGCTGGATGGAAGGGATCCATGACTGGTGTATCTCTCGTCAACTATGGTGGGGACATCAAATACCCGCCTGGTACCATAATGAAACCGGTGAACTCTACGTCGGTCAAACTGCACCGGCAGACAGTGAAAACTGGACGCAGGATGAGGATGTTCTGGATACTTGGTTCTCAAGTGCGTTATGGCCGTTCTCCACACTCGGCTGGCCCGATATTGAAGCAGCAGACTTCAAAGAATTTTATCCGACGAATGTACTCGTGACAGGATATGATATTATCTTCTTCTGGGTAGCACGAATGATATTCCAGGGGCTTGAATTCACTGATCGACGACCATTCGATCAAGTGCTGATTCATGGACTTGTGCGGGCGGAAGATGGCCGTAAGATGAGTAAGTCTCTTGGTAATGGAGTAGATCCAATGGATGTCATCGATACGTACGGTGCAGATGCGCTGCGTTATTTCCTTGCCACTGGGTCTACCCCGGGACAAGACCTGCGCTATTCTACTGAAAAAGTAGAGGCGACCTGGAATTTCATCAATAAGATATGGAATGCCTCCCGTTTCAGCCTGATGAATATCGGCGATGATTTCACAGTAGCTGACATTCGCCTGGATGGAAATAAATCAGTGGCTGACAAATGGATATTAACACGACTCAATGAAACGATAGAAGAAGTCACACGACTGGCTGACAAATATGAATTCGGCGAAGTCGGACGCAGTCTTTATAACTTCATCTGGGATGATTTCTGTGACTGGTACATTGAAATGAGTAAAATACCGATGAATAGTGACGATGAAGAAGCGAAGCACACAACACGGTCTATTCTTGCCTATACATTGGATCAGATCATGCGTATGCTTCATCCGTTCATGCCGTTTGTCACTGAAGCCATCTGGCAGAACTTGCCTCACGAAGGAACGTCGATTGTGACAGCCAGCTGGCCGGTCGTCAAAGAAGAGCTCTCTGATGATTCTTCCAAACAAGATATGGAGCAGCTGATGGAAATCATTCGCGCTGTACGTACGGCCCGTAATGAAGTCAATACTCCGATGTCAAAAGAAATTCCAATGATTGTGAAGACCAATCATGATCAAGTGACGACACAACTTGAAGAGAACCGGTTCTATCTGGAACGTTTCTGTAATCCTTCAGAACTTGTCATTGCTGAGAATCCTGAAGTGACTGACAAAGCCATGACTATTCCAGTGACTGGGGCAGAAGTGATTCTACCGCTTGAAGGCCTGATTGATATGGATAAAGAACGGGCGCGTCTGACAAAAGAACTTGAGAAATGGCAGAAAGAACTTGACCGAGTGAACAACAAACTGGCAAATGAAAGATTTGTTTCAAAAGCACCTGAAAAAGTCATCAATGAAGAAAAAGAGAAGCAGGTCACTTATACAGAGCGCTACAACGCAGTGAAAGAACGTTTAGCGCAATTGAAGTAGAGGCGAAGTTATGAATTATTTAGAGAGTTTGTACTGGATTCATGAACGGACGAAGTTTGGTATCAAACCAGGTATCAAACGGATGCAGTGGATGCTTGAACGACTTGGCAATCCCGAACAGCATATTCATGGCATTCATGTCGTAGGAACAAACGGTAAAGGATCAACTGTCAGCTATTTGAAGAATGCACTACTTGCCAACAACTATCAAGTCGGTACGTTTACTTCGCCGTATATCGAGACATTCAATGAAAGAATCAGTCTCAATGGCAGCCCGATAACAGATGAAGAAATCGTCCTCCTTGTTGAGCGGGTCAAACCAGTCAGTGAGCAGATGACGGAGGAAACAGATTTAGGTCCGGCTACTGAGTTTGAGATCATTACACTGATGATGTTTCTCTATTTTGGCGAGGTACATCCGGTTGATTTTGTGGTAGTTGAAGCGGGTCTCGGAGCAAAAAATGATTCAACTAATGTATTTTCTCCTATTATGACAGTGTTGACTAGTATCGGCCTTGATCACACTAATATTATGGGAGACACTTATCTCGATATAGCGAAGGAGAAGTCGGGTGTCATCAAACCAGGTGTACCGCTTGTCTATGCTGTTAAAAATGAAGAAGCAAGACAGTACATAGTCAATAAGGCGCATGACCAGGCGGAAGCGATTGAATTGGGCCGTGACTTTTACGTCATTCCATCGGGTAAGGAATTCACATACCGCTATAACAATTATGAACTTGAACATATTGGTCTGAAAATGATGGGCACACATCAGCAGGAAAATGCAGCTGTAGCAATGACGACATTGATTGAAATGTATGAGCGCGGTATGATGACGCTTGACTTCAATAAGATGGTGGATGCAATCGAGCAGACGACTTGGACAGGACGCATCGAAAAAATTCAGGACCAGCCGACCATTATTCTCGATGGGGCACATAACAAAGAATCCATCGATGTATTAGTAGAAACGATGAAAGCTTATTATCCTGATCGGCGCATCGATGTACTGTTCAGTGCTATCAGCGGGAAACCTATCGGCAGTATGCTGATGGCACTGGAAGATATTGCAGCGACCTTCTATGTCACTGAATTTGAATTTCCAAAAGCACTGCCGGTCGACGTGATCTATGAGCATGTTGAACATGAGCGGGTAGAGAAAGTAAAAGACTACGGTGAACTCATCAAACATTATGACGGGGACCTGCTGCTAGTCACCGGAAGTCTTTACTTCATCAGTGCAGTCAAAGAGTATTTAAAAAAACAATAAAAATTAATTAATTATTCTGAAAATAGGGAACCCTCTTATATAGGGGGTTTTTGTTATGGAGAATAAACTGAAAATGCCGCATACATATGCACTGCTGCTTTTTTTAGTTGCCGCAGCATGTATGCTGACATACGTTATTCCCGCCGGTTCTTTTGAGCGGCAAGAAGTGGACGGTAGAACAGAGGTAATGAATGGATCATATCAACAAGTCACTCAGTCACCTGTATCGCCCGTAGAAATATTCAGAGCAGTGCCGGACGGAATGATTGCCGGTGCGGAGATTATCTTCTATATCTTTATTGTCGGTGGCGCATTTGGTATTATCCATCGAACAAATGCTATTAATGCTGGGGTCAATACGATGATGAAGCGGTCTGGAAGACACGGCAAATGGCTGATTCCGCTGACTATGATATTATTCAGCATTTTAGGGTTTTCTATCGGTCTCAGTGAAGAAGCAATTGTCTTTGTGCCGATTGGTATTGCGCTTGCTTCAGCACTTGGCTACGATGCGATGGTCGGAGCAGCAATGATTGCTCTCGGAGCAGGTATCGGTTTTCTTGGAGGGATGCTTAATCCATTTACTGTCGGTGTTGCTCAGAAAATTGCGGAAGTACCGCTGTTTTCCGGCTGGTTGTTCAGAACAATTGTTTATCTGCTTGTACTGATCAGCGGGATTATTTATGTCATGTGGTATGCAGAACGTGTCAGAAAGAATCCGGACAAGAGCTTGATTCATGATATCAATGTGGAAGAGAGAAGTACGATATCAGATGATATCGCAAATACTCACATTGAGCCGTTTAATAAGCGGCATGGCTGGATCTTACTGCTGCTGCTCTTTACGGTTGTCATCAATGTCTTTGGTATTTTCAAGTATGAATGGTTTCTTATTCAGATGAGTGCCAATTTCCTGATGCTAGGAATTGCAGCTGGTTTAATCGGGGGATTAGGGCTGAACGGTACATTTGATGCGATGATTGAAGGGATGAAAGACATTCTGTACGGTGCGTTGATCGTCGGATTTGCCCGTGCGATTGTGGTCGTCCTGGAATCAGGTAAAATCATTGATACGATTGTTTTTTATATGACTGATTTCATCGATCATTTACCTGCCGCATTCTCTGTCGTTGCTATGTTCATGACACAGCTGGTACTGAATTTTTTCATTCCTTCTGGTTCAGGTCAGGCTATGACAACGATGCCGATCATGGTGCCGATTGCTGATTTACTGGATATCAATCGTCAGCTCGCAGTACTTGCCTTCCAGTACGGAGATGCGATCAGCAACAACATCATCCCGACGTCAGCTTCTTTGATGGGACTGCTTGCCGTTGCAGGAATTCCTTACACGAGATGGCTGAGATTCGTCTGGAAGATCTCATTGATCTGGGTGATCATCTGTCTGGGCAGTATGATTGTTTACCTGTATATTGTGTAATCACTGCATTTTTGTCCATTATTGATGAAAAACGATAAAAAAGACTGCAGCATTTGATGAACGTGACGATTTTCATCAAATACTGCAGTTTTTTTTGGTCATTTCATCAAATGCTGCATTTTTACTAATCAGATTTTCTGTAATATAGTAGAGCTATCAATGATGGAGGTGACATCGTGTGGTCGTTAATTATCGGTAGCATCATCGGTTCTTTCATGTTATGTGTGCTGAATCATGAATCTTCTTTACTGCGTCGTTCTCATTGTCTATCATGTGGAAAAGACCTCGAGTGGTATGAACTTATTCCGGTAGTCAGTTATATCGTTCAGCGAGGGAGGTGCAGGGGATGTCGGCGGCTGATTCCAGTGAATCATTTGGTGATTGAGCTGTTGTTCGCACTGATGTTTTTATTGATGACGGCTCAATATGATGAGATGACTCCAAACCGCATCATACTCATCTGCTTTTTAATACCACTCGCTATTTATGACATTCATCATTTTCGTATTCCTAATCATATGATCCTTCTCTTCTTTTTGCTTCTGCTTATCTTCAATTTTCATCAGCTGACTATCAACCATCTGTTTATTTCATTGTTCTTGATTGTAATGCTTCATCTATTTTATTTCCTCACGCATAGTATCGGCTACGGGGATGTTAAATTACTCAGCATCATGTCATTATTTCTATCGTGGGAATATTTTGTTTATATCTTTATGCTGACATATATTACAGGAGGTGTGGCGGCTATCATCTTTTTATTTTATAAGAAGGGTCTAAAAAAAATACCGCTCGTTCCATTTATTGCGGCAAGCACCATGATTGTTCTGCTTTATTTCGATGAACTACATTCTATCTATTTTGGAGGTTTTATCAATTGATGCTGCCAATGATTGAACATGATAAGCCACGTGAACGGCTGCTGACATATGGTCCTGAACAGCTGACCAATCAGGAATTGCTTGCTATTATAATTAATACAGGAACCAAGGATGAAACGGTTTTGGACGTGGCCAACAATATTTTGAACCAAGTCGGAAATGTCAGAGATATAAGATATTTGACACTTCAGGAACTGAGAGAAGTGAAGGGCATCGGTGAGAAAAAAGCTGTGATATTGCTTGCGATGATAGAGCTCGCGGTAAGAATGCATACGCATTCACTGGAGGATAAAATCAGAATTAAGACGCCGCAATGTGTCGCTGATTTATTAATGGAACGGATGAGGTATTATACGCAGGAGCATTTCATCGGTTTATACTTGAATACAAAGAACGTAGTCATTCACGAACAGCTCATCTTTAAAGGGTCACTCAATGCATCTATCGTCCATCCGAGAGAAGTGTTCAAAGAAGCGGTCAAACGTTCTGCTGCCAATATAATAGTGGCCCATAATCATCCGAGCGGCGACCCGACGCCTTCAGTAGAAGATATAGAAGCGACAAAGCGCTTGATGAACTGCGGGACGATGTTCGGCATAGAACTGCTTGATCATATCATCATCGGTGACGGGACATTTATCAGTATTAAGGAGAAGGGAATATTGTAATAGGCAGTGAATTGTGTGGTCATATCATTTATAATCAAGATGAGGTGAACACATGGATATATTTGCAATTGTATTTTTACTGCTGATCATTGCCCCGATGGTCTATATGTACAGCATCGTGAACAAGGAATCAGTGATTTTAAGGAAGCATTTCGTCATAACTTTTGCGACAGCCGTCATCGGAATGAGTCTATTCCCTATTATTTTCTTCACGCTGCTTGAAAATACTTATGAAGGAAGTTTATGGTCGGTCATTTTTGGAGCGATTGCAGCCGGTATCATCTGGGGATTGATCTGCCTGCTATTTCTGTGGCTCATTAAAAAATGGCTGAAAAAATAATGTTTCGGAAAACGAATATTTATATTGCCAAAGAGAATATTTTGAATTATGATAATATTGAGAATTAAGAAAAGGAGGATAAGACCATGAAAAACTACCAGGACGCAGCTATCTATGTAACTTCATATCATCCTCCTCAGTGTTCTATTCAATCGTTCATTGGAGGAGTCTGACTCCTTACCATACAAAGCGCATGCTTTCCTTATGGAGGTGTGCGCTTTTTTGCGTCTAGGAATCATGTTTAGAAAAAAGGAGTGAGCTTATGTTTTCAGTGTTATTTAAATTAGGATGGTTTTTCAAACAGCAGAAGAAACGTTATATTATTGCGGTCATGCTGCTGCTTGTGGCCAATATCACAGAAATTCTGCCGCCTTGGATCATCGGTAGAACCATTGATTATATCAACAGTGGAGAATTGACTGAGCGGCTTTTGACCATTATTCTTGTCTTCTTTGTAGGTTTGACACTGGTCGGCTATGTGATTCATTATGTATGGCGGTATCTGCTCTTCAATGGTTCTCAGCTGCTGGAAAGTCTGATGCGCCGTAAATTGATGGCGAAGTTTCTGACTATGAGTCCAAGTTTTTATGAAAAGAATCGGACAGGGGACTTGATGGCAAGAGCAACTAACGATCTCTCCGCCATCAGACAGACGGTCGGGTTCGGTATTTTAACATTGATTGACAGTACGACTTTTATGGCAACCATAATTTTGATGATGGGCTTTACCATCTCATGGAAGCTGACATTGTTTGCACTGCTGCCATTGCCGTTTCTTGCGATTATCGAGCAGAAGCTCGGCAAGCTGATTCACGAACGTTACACAGTGAGTCAGGATGCATTCGGTGACATGAATGATGATGTTCTTGAATCTATTGAGGGGATTCGTGTGACGCGTGCATTTGCGCAGGAAGACAATCTGAACAACAAGTTCTTTGAGATGACGACAGATGTCGTTAATAAATTCATGCATGTCGAGCGACTGGATGCATTGTTCAAACCGTTGACCATTATTGTGACGATGTTAAGTTTTATTATTGCATTAGGTTACGGCAGCTTTCTTGTCAATCAAGGTGAGATTACTATCGGTGGACTGATTACATTCAATGTCTACTTGAACATGCTTGTCTGGCCGATGTTTGCTATCGGTCTATTGTTCAATATTATGCAGCGGGGTAATGCGTCTCTTGATCGAGTGATGGCTGTCATGGATGAGCAGGATGTACTGCTGGATCCTATTGATGCAGTCAGCCCTGCTGGTCATCAAGTGGCGTTTCAGAATGTAGACTTCAAGTATCCGCTCAGTGAAACAGTGAATTTAAAAAGAATCAATATTCATGTGGAAGAAGGGCAGACACTTGGTATTGTAGGCCCGACCGGAAGTGGTAAGACGACGTTGATCAAGCAGATTCTCAAAGAATACCCTGTCGGACAGGGGAATATATCACTTGGTGGACATGTGATTCAACAGATGACCAAGCTGGATGTACGTCAAAAAATCGGCTACGTGTCACAGGAAAATATATTATTTTCAAGATCGGTAAAAGAAAATATTAAATTCGGCAGTCCGAATGCTACGGATGCAGAAATCCAGCATGCCATTCATCTGGCGAATTTCACTGAAGATGTGAAACGACTGCCGCAAGGTCTTGAAACATTGGTCGGGGAAAAGGGAATTGCTATTTCTGGTGGCCAGAAGCAGCGGATTTCTATTGCCCGCGCGATGATCAAAGATCCTGAAATATTGATACTCGACGATTCACTGTCAGCCGTCGATGCTAAGACAGAAACGGCGATCATCAACAACATTCAGCAGTCAAGACAGGGTAAAACAACAGTCATTGCGACACATCGACTGTCAGCCGTACAGCATGCTGACTTGATTGTTGTCATGGATCACGGTGAAATTGTACAGCAGGGAAGACATCAAGAGCTGCTTCAGGCAGGCGGCTGGTACAAAGAACAGTTTGACCGTCAGCAGCTGGGAGAGGAGGAACTGTAATGTCAGTGACTAAACGGTTGTTTAAAGAAGCTATGCAGTATAAGCGCATGTTCATCATCGGTTTCATCATCTTAATTTTAGCAGTCATTGCTGAACTGGTCGGGCCGATTATTGCGATGACGATCATCGACGACCATGTAAGAACCGCCAAGTCTGGTGTCATCGAGATGGGTCCGATTTATCGGTTGCTTGCATTATATGCAGTCGTCGCATTGATCAATGCAGTATTGAGTTATTATCAGACGATTTATTTTCAGAACGCCGGCTCTAATGTCATCAAGAATTTAAGGAATAACTTGTTTGTTCATATGCAGCGTCTTCCTATCAAATACTTTGATAACCTACCGGCTGGTAAAGTCGTTGCGAGAATTACTAACGATACACAGACAATTCTTGAATTATTCACAGTCATGGTACCGACTTATATTTCAGGCATTGTCAATATTCTTGGTATTATCATTGCCATCTTCTATTTCAACTGGAAGATTGGATTGACAGCCTTGGTTGTCGTTCCGCTGCTGTTCATCTGGCTGACGTTTTATCGCAAGTTATCTGATCAGTACAATCATGTGACACGTGAGAAGAACAGTGATATGAATGCCATGCTCAATGAATCCATTAACGGGATGACCATCATCCAGGCATTCAATCAGGAACAGAAGATTCAGGACGAATTCAATGAACTGAATGAAACTTATCTGAAAAACTATTCAAGGATCATCCAGCTCGATTCATTGACGAGTCATAACTTGATGGGAACTATCCGGGCATTGATATTTGCAGTGATGATCTATGTCTTTGGGACAACTTTTCTAGGTGGGACAGAAGCTATGACGGTCGGAATGATGTATGTGCTCGTCGATTATTTGACGAGATTATTCAATCCGATGTTCAATATGGTCAACAACTTGAGCGTACTTGAACAGGCCAGAGTCTCTGCGAACCGTGTCTATGAAATGATGGATGAACAACCAGAAATAATGGAAGACAAAGAAATGCGTCCTGCACAAGGGCAGGTTGAGTTCAAGGATGTGTCATTCGCCTACAAAGATGATCAGTACGTCTTGAAGCATATTGATATTCAGGCATCCCGCGGAGAAACAATCGCGTTAGTGGGACACACGGGTTCAGGGAAAAGTTCTATTATGAACTTGCTGTTTCGCTTCTACGATCCATCACATGGCCAGATCTTGATCGATGGTATAGATTCAAAAACAGTGACGAAACAATCGCTTAGACAGTCGATGGGGATTGTACTTCAGGATCCTTATCTCTACAGTGGAACCATCCTCAGCAATATCACATTGAACGACTCTCGTATTTCAAGAGAACGCGCCGTAGCTGCATTGAATGCTGTTGGTGGCGACCGCGTGATTTATGGTCTTGAACAGGGCATCGATACACCTGTCGTTGAAAAAGGGAGTACGTTGTCAAGCGGTCAACGTCAGCTCATATCCTTTGCTCGTGCATTGGCGTTTGATCCAGCTATCTTGATTCTTGATGAAGCAACTGCAAGTATTGACTCTGAAACAGAAGAGATCATTCAAAATGCCATGGATGTCTTGAAACAAGGAAGAACGACATTCATCATCGCACATAGATTATCAACGATTAAAAATGCAGACAAAATTATCGTGCTGGACAAAGGTGAGATCATTGAGTCCGGCAATCATGCTTCATTGATCCAGCTCGGTGGTCAGTATGCTAAAATGTACCGTCTGCAGTCAGCTGGACAATAACATGGAGCTCATTGAAGTGAGGCCGATGACGCGTGACCAGGCAGAGTGCATTGCTGACTGGGACTTCGGTGAAGGGTATCGGTTCTATAATATCGAAGGTGACCCATATGTCATTGAAGAATTCCAGAATGGACATTATTATTCTGTGTTCTATCGTGACGAGCTTGTCGGTTTCTTCTGCGACGGAGAAACAGCAACGGTAGATATCGATTATGATGATCTTCTGCACTATCTGGATATTGGACTCGCACTCCGTCCAGACATGACGTCACAAGGTTACGGCAGTGAACTGATGGATGTACTGATCAGTTTCTATACAGAGCTGTATCAGCCTGATTATTTTAGGTTGACTGTCGCTGCATTTAATCAACGGGCAGTCAGACTCTATCAGCAGACTGGTTTTCAAACAGTGAAGCAGTTTGAAGTGGACGGTATGCAGTTTTATGTGATGGTGATGAAAGTTCCATCTTAGGACCGATGTCAGCCGGCGTATCATTTTGTATAGTAGTGTCAGAGGTGAAATAGATGAAATTGATATTCAGACTAATGATTCGAGTGATACGTACAATGATTCTGCTTGCGCTGCTCGCGGCGATTATAATAGTAATAGTATTCAAAGGTGATATACCGGGAATGGATAGTTTTAAGACGCACGACATATCAAAAACGATGCAGAACGAGACCCACTATTCTCTGGAAGATAATGAACTGTTTAAGAATATTCCGTTGACTCAAGTGAAAAATGTTTTTGATTTCATGGATAAGCAGGAATTTATGGATGTTTCGGGGTTATCTCGACTTGGTTTTAATGATGATTATTTAATTGCACAGCGGAATGATGATTATATTCTGTATCGTTTCGGGGACAAGACTATTACATTATTCGATTCAGAAGAGGATTTACAGAGTAAGTTGAATCAACTCGGTCAGCAAATAAGTTTACAGGAAAAATCATCATTTTAATGTTATATTAAAAATAATTATCTTCGGATAATTATTTTTTTTATTGAGGAGTAACATATGGAACGTATCATCATTATTACTGTCTTATTGAGCGTTCTGACCGGATGTCAGAATCACTATGATAACACTCAATATCATGACAAACTAAGCTATAGGAAACTGCCATCTGTTGATTTAACGCATCTGATTATAGAAGACATGACGCTTGAGGAAAAAATATATCAATCGCTGATCATCGGTTTTGATGGCACTGTTTTAACTTCAGAACTGGCAGCTATGGCACATCGTAAATTGGGAGGCGTCATTCTGTTCAAGAGGAATATTCAAACAGTCTCCCAAGTGACAGCATTGAATCACCAGATTGAGCAGACTGAGCGTGATATTCCGCTCTTCATAGGTGTAGATCAGGAAGGGGGACGAGTGAACCGGCTGCCGAGCGAGCTCGGCAATACAGAAAGTGCCTATCATCTGGCCGGCACAGGAGACGAACAGTTGGTGTACAACCGTGGAAGATGGACGGGTGAAACACTGAAATCACTGAACTTCAATCTTGGTTTCTCAACCGTACTTGATATTTGGACGAATCCCGCCAACCGGGTCATCGGCGATAGAAGTTTTGGTACGACCGCTGAACAAGTGACGCAGATGGCTGGTAAATTCAATCAAGGCATTATGGATGCCGGAATTGTTACAAGTGGCAAACACTTTCCAGGACATGGTGATACATTTGTTGATTCACATGAATCTTTACCTGTCAGCAATCACGGGATGGACCGGTTAACAGAGGTTGAACTTCGACCATTTGCTGCACTGAAAGATGAACTGGATATGATCATGGTGTCTCATATTCAGCTGCAGCAGCTGGATTCATTGCCGAGTTCATTATCAGAAGTCATCGTCACTGACTTACTGCGCCATGATATGAACTACGACGGGGTGATTGTGACTGATGATCTATCGATGGGGGCGATAGCCAAAAGTTACAGTCAGCTGGATGCAGTCAAACGTGCTTTGCTGGCAGGAAACACGATGGTCCTTATCGGTTCAGATACGCAGCATATCCCTTATATTGTTGAAGAAATAAAGAAAAGTGTTCGGCAGGGCCTGATTAAAGAAGAGAAACTCGATAAAAATATCGAAAAAATTCTTCGATTAAAATTAAAATATGGTATTCTTTAACTACTAAAGATTAAACTCAATGAGGTGTTTAGCTTGCCGAATTTCTACAGTCGGAACAAACTCGTTTTTGTTCTATTTGGACTGATTATTTTTATTATGCTTGTCGGTCTATCATTAAGAGAAAGAAATACGTCTGTCCCTGAGCAGATTGTCGGGGATTCAGCAGCATTAGGACAGCGTATAGTATCCTATCCGGCATTGTTTATCTCACACAATTTATCCAATGTCGTCAATATGTGGGATGCAGTTGAAGAAAATAGAAAACTCAAAGACAAAATCAAAGGCTTCAATCAAGTCGAAGCAGATAATTATCGCCTTGAAAAAGAGAATAAGGAACTTCGGGACCTGCTTAACACGGACAGCATCTCGGAATATGACCCTGAAATAGCGACGATTATTGCTAGAAATCAAGATGAATGGATGAATACTTTCATTCTGAATAAAGGGGAATCGGCAGCGGTCAAAGAAAATATGGCGGTCATTACAAATGACGGGCTTGTCGGCCGCATTAAAAAAGTCAATGCATACTCAAGTCAGGTTGAACTGATATCGTCCAGTGTAAAAGCCAGTAAAATCAGTGTTTCTCTGCAGCAGGGCGGTACTGAAATATTCGGAATGATCGACCATTATGATGACAGCAAAAACCTTCTTGTTCTGAGTGATATTGAGAACAATGTCAAAGTGAAAGTCGGAACAAAAGTCATTACAAGTGGATTAGGCGGTCAATTTCCTAAAGGGATATTGATTGGCAAAGTCAAAAAAGTAGAAAATGATGAATATGGTTTAAGTCAGATGGCCTATGTTGAAACAGCAGCCAACTTAAATGATATTACACAAGTGTATATCGCTAAAAAGAGCCCGACCGCTGCAAAAGGAAGTGACAGTTAATGCAGTTTGTCATTATTCCGCTGATTGCACTCTCGCTCTTCTATCTTGATACACTGATCAATACGATGATGCCGATTGAATGGTTCGGTCAGTCGTTTCATTTTACGAGTCATATGCTGTTTTTATATTTATTGATGCTGACAGTATATAAAAATCCGACAGTCGCTCTCATACTCGGAATCTTTTTTGGGCTGGTATCGGATATATATTTGGGCACTGTGTACGGGATATATACATTCAGCTATATCGTCTTCATCATCATGATGAATCAGTTGTTCAAAGTATTTTACAAAGATATTACTGTGATGATAGGTCTGCTGTTCATATTTGTCCTGTTATTTGAAAGTGTCTTCTATGTGATGCACATCATTTTGACGGATTCAGCGATGAATATTTTTGAGTTTTTAGGGCTTCATGGAATTCCTTCAAGCTTAATGAATTTACTGCTGATTGTACTGATCTTTCCGCTCATCTTAAAAACGCTGGAACGGACGTATAAATAAAGTTGACTTCTTAAAATTAGGATGGTACTATATTTAAGTTGAGTAGTTTATAGCTACATACAACCGCACGACTGCAGGTCCAAGTGAGTAATCCACCTGTAGACGGCGTGACTTAAAATATTATAGGAGGTGCAAGTATGTTTGCTATTATCGAAACTGGTGGAAAACAAGTAAAAGTAGAGCAAGGTCAAACAATCTGGGTTGAAAAAATTAACGCAGAAGAAGGTGCGACGTTCACTTTTGACAAAGTATTATTAGTGGGTGGAGAATCAGTCAAAGTAGGTTCACCTGTTGTTGAAGGTGCTACTGTTACAGCGAAAGTTGAAAAACACGGCCGCGGTAAAAAAGTGACTGTATTCAAATACAAACCTAAAAAGAACTACAAACGTAAACAAGGTCATCGTCAACCTTATACACGTTTAACTATTGAAGCGATCAACGCGTAATGATTAATGTAACCATTGCTGTCAACGATGATGGGAGAGTCACTGATTTTGAGATGACGGGACATGCCGATTCTGCACCACATGGTCAGGATTTAGTATGTGCTGGAGCATCAGCTGTTGTATTTGGCAGTATGAATGCTGTTCTTGGACTGACAGATGAACGCCCGGATATCGATTATGCACATGATGGTGGCTTTTTCAAATTCCGTGTGATAGATTTAAATAATAACGAAGCTCAGCTGATTATTCAGTCCATGATTGTTTCTTTGGAAACTATTGCTGATGAATATGGTCAGTTCATAAAACTAAACTTTAAGTGAGGTGTAACTCATGTTGAAATTAAACTTACAATTTTTCGCATCGAAAAAAGGGGTAGGTTCTACACGTAACGGTCGTGACTCTGAATCAAAACGTTTAGGTGCTAAACGTGCTGATGGTCAATACGTTTCTGGTGGTTCAATCCTATACCGTCAGCGCGGTACTAAAGTTTTCCCTGGTGAAAACGTAGGTCGTGGTGGAGATGATACTCTATTCGCTAAAATTGACGGTGTCGTAAAATTCGAACGTTTCGGTCGTGACAAGAAAAAAGTTTCTGTGTACGCTGAAGCAAAATAATAACACATTAAAGCACTGAACGTCATGTTCAAGTGCTTTTCTTTTTGATACAGTGTTCGTCCCAGTCGTACAGTCTTCTGTTATAATGTCTTAAAGGAGAATATAATGAAAGCAGTCGATATTTATTTACGCGCGAAACATGATGTCAGCAATCAACTGCAGCTGATCAATGGTTACCTTGAATTAGGACATTATGAACAGGCAAAAGCGGCAGCAGAGCGGTGGACTCAAAGAGTCCATGAAGAACAGCAGTTATTCCGGCTGCCATGGCCTGCTTTTCTTGAGGCGGTTGTCAATTATCAGACAACAGCCAGTCGTTACAGCTGGAGATTTGAAGTGAATTCTAAAGGTGACGCTGCCAGTGATGCCTTTGTAACTTCACAGTTTGACCGGTGGATGAGTTTTATAGCAACGATTCCTGCTGCATATAAGCAGCTCATTGAAATCGAACTTTTTGATGAAGAAGAGACGATAGACGTCCATTTTATTCTATCAGGTGGAGACTACAGTGATGTACAGGGTGATGAAGCTTTTGACTGGGTCATCAGCGACCATATGATAACAGCAGCATTTAAAATTAATAGATAAGAGGTGTACAGATGTTTGTCGATCAGGTCAAAATTAACTTAAAAGCAGGCGACGGTGGTAACGGCATTGTGGCTTATAGACGTGAGAAATATGTACCGTTAGGCGGTCCTGCAGGTGGTGACGGTGGCAAAGGGGCTTCCGTTATCTTCGAAGTAGACGAAGGATTAAGAACATTGCTCGATTTTAGATTCCAGCGGATGTTCAAAGCAGATAAAGGTGAAAATGGACAAACGAGTAATATGCACGGGCGAGGTGCGAAAGATTTAATACTGAAAGTACCACCGGGCACCATCATCAAAAATGCTGAGACTGAAGAAGTCATCGCTGACCTTGTGGTGCACGGCCAGCAGGCAGTGGTCGCAAAAGGCGGCCGTGGTGGCCGAGGTAACTCGAGATTTGCCTCAGCTTCGAATCCCGCACCGGAGTTCAGTGAAAACGGTGAGCCGGGTGAGGAAATCGAAGTAGTACTGGAACTTAAGTTGATGGCAGATGTTGGATTGGTCGGCTTCCCAAGTGTCGGTAAATCAACATTATTATCTATCGTGTCAAAGGCCAAACCTAAAATCGGTGCCTATCATTTTACAACAATCAAACCGAATCTCGGTGTCGTACAGACGAAGGATAACCGCAGCTTTGTAATGGCGGATCTGCCGGGTCTGATTGAAGGGGCTTCTGAAGGTGTCGGTCTAGGGCACCAGTTCCTGCGTCACGTTGAGCGCACACGGGTAATCATTCATATCATTGATATGGGACGGACAGATGGTCGTGATCCTTATGAGGATTATGTGACGATTAACAAAGAATTAAAGCAGTATAACGCCAAGCTCGCAAAACGACCACAAATCGTTGTGGCTAATAAAATGGATATGCTTGGTGCTGATGACAACTTAGAGCTGTTTAAGGAAGAAGTCGGTGATGATATTGAAATCATTGAACTGAGTGCAGCGACTTATCAAAATATCGATACATTGTTATACCGCGTAGCAGATTTACTTGATGCCACTCAAGATGTGGACTATGATCTTGATGATGAAGATACAGCAGTTCACCGTGTCATGTACAAACATGAGAAATCAGCAGATCACTTTGAAATCACACGTGATGACGATGGTGCTTACGTCGTCAGCGGTAACGCCATTGAACGGATGTTCAAGATGACAGATTTCACCCGCGATGCTGCAGTGAGACGATTTGCCCGTCAAATGCGGACGATGGGTATCGATGATGCGCTGCGCGCCCGTGGTGCTAAAAACGGCGATATCGTCCGGATTTTACGCGGGGAATTTGAATTCGTAGAGTAGGTGACTGTATGGCCGATAACAAGAAATATTACTTGATCAGAGAAGACGTGCTGCCTGAGTCTATAAAGAAGACATTGAAAGTGAAAGAACTTCTTGATAATGAGCCGCACCTTGCTATCTTTGACGCAGTCAAACGCTTTGATTTGTCGCGCAGTGCTTTTTACAAATACAAGGACACTATTTTTCCGGTTGATGATTCATCGTCAGAACGTCATATGACCATTCTGCTCCATGTCGATGATACGGTCGGATTATTAAGTCGTGTCCTTGAGTTTATCGCACTAGAACAAGGTTCAGTGCTCACCATCCACCAAAGTCTGCCGATCAAAGACAAGACAACGATTACGATGACATTAAATGCCACCTCTATGGATGCGACCATCAACGGGCTGCTGGATCAGTTGAAGCAGCTCGATGGTGTCAATCAAGTACAGTTAATAGGGGTGACTATGTAAGGAGGAGCTATGTACGCATATTTAAAGGGGACACTTAATCAAATCTACCCGACGCATGTCGTTGTAGATATCGGGGGGATAGGTTATGAGTGCTTGACACCTAACCCTTACCGCTTTCAGAAATTCCTGAACGATGAGCTGCAAATATACACTCAGCTCATCGTGAGAGAAGATGCACATACGCTTTATGGTTTTCAGTCTGAGGAGGAAAAAGGATTGTTTCTGTCGCTGATCAAAGTGACGGGTATCGGTCCGAAATCAGCGCTGGCGATTCTTGCAACCAGCACACCGCATGAAGTCAAACAAGCCATTGAGCAGGAAAATGAAGCCTATTTAATTAAGTTTCCTGGTATCGGCAAGAAAACAGCAAGACAAATCATTCTCGACTTAAAAGGTAAGCTCTTGATTGTCGATGAATCAGCGCTCTTTGATGACTATGAAGAAAATGATTCAGTGGCTGAAGCATTGCTGGCACTTGAAGCACTCGGCTATTCAAGTCGTGAACTCGCTAAAGTGGAGAAACAACTGAAAGCTGAAAAAATTAAAGAAGTAGATGAAAACATCAAACGCGGCTTGCAGATATTAGTGTCTTAAGGAAGTGATAGAATGGAAGAACGGATGATGGATGATACGCTGATGGATTTAGAGGAAGCGAACAATGAACTTAAGCTGCGTCCGACACTGCTCCATCAATACATCGGTCAGAATAAGTTGAAGAACAACCTTAACATCTTTATTCAGGCGGCTAAACTCAGAAATGAAGCTCTGGACCATGTCCTTCTCTATGGACCGCCGGGACTCGGCAAGACGACCCTTGCTAACATTATCGCAAATGAACTTGACGTCAACATCAGAACAACATCAGGACCTTCTATTGAACGTCCGGGAGATCTTGCAGCTATCTTATCATCACTGAATGCAGGCGATGTGTTGTTCATAGATGAGATTCATCGGCTGTCCCGTGTGGTAGAGGAAATTCTCTATCCTGCAATGGAAGATTTCTGCCTTGATATTGTGGTCGGTAAGGGAGAGGAAGCAAGAAGTATTAGAATTGACCTGCCACCCTTTACTTTAGTTGGTGCAACGACGCGTGCAGGCAGCTTATCAGCACCCCTTCGTGATAGATTCGGTGTGCATCTACGTCTTGATTATTATGATGACCAGGATTTAATGGAAATCATTACACGGACTGCAGAAGTATTTGACGTGTCTATCGATGCTGATTCTGCAGCGGAAATAGCCAGCAGAAGCCGTGGGACACCTCGCATCGCTAACCGGCTGCTGCGTCGCGTTCGTGACTTTGCTCAAGTCAACGGCGAAGCGCATATTGAAGTCGCGACAACAACGCAGTCTTTGAATATGCTGCAAGTCGATAAGCACGGGCTGGATCACATCGACCATAAAATTATGACGAATATTATTGAACGTTATAATGGCGGACCTGTCGGACTTGATACAATAGCAGTGAGTGTCGGTGAAGAACGCGTAACCATTGAAGACGTTTATGAGCCGTTTCTTATCCAGAAAGGCTTTTTAGAACGCACGACGCGTGGCCGGCAGGCGACACCGCTCGCATATGAACATTTTAACTATCCGTATCGTAACGAAAAGAGGAAATAACTGTGAACGTAAATGATTTTGATTTTGATTTACCTGAAGAACTGATAGCTCAGACGCCGCTTCTAGACCGTACGGCCAGCCGTCTGATGCTGTTGAATAAAGAAACAGGTGACGTGTCACATCGACACTTCAAAGATATTATCGATTATTTAATGCCGGGAGATACATTGGTATTGAACGATACTAAAGTGATGCCTGCACGTCTGTTTGGCATCAAAGAGGAAACAGGCGCTAAAGTAGAGATGCTCATGCTGAAGCAGCTTGAAGATAATGACTGGGAAGTGCTGATCAAACCTGCTAAACGAATCACAGAAGGAACAGTCGTTTCTTTTGGCGAAGGAAAACTGAAAGCAGTGTGCAGAGAAAGCCTGGCCCAAGGCGGCAGAATTATGACGCTTGAATATGATGGCATTCTGCAGGAACGTCTTGAAGAACTGGGTGAAATGCCGCTGCCTCCGTACATTAAGGAGAAGCTGGAAGATCAGTCGCGTTATCAGACAGTCTACGCTAAAGCACTGGGTTCTGCTGCAGCACCCACTGCCGGACTTCATTTCACTGAGGCGCTGCTGACAGCGATTAAAGATAAAGGCGTCAATGTCACCTATATTACACTGCACGTTGGTCTCGGCACTTTCAGACCAGTCAGTGTCGACAATGTAGAAGAGCATGATATGCATAGTGAATACTACGAAATGACTGCAGAGACCGCAGCGCTGCTCAACCAAACAAAAGCATCGGGTCACCGCATTATTACGGTCGGTACAACTTCAACACGGACGTTAGAAACGATTGCGTCAACTGAAGGGACATTTAAAGAAACATCCGGCTGGACTGATATATTCATTTATCCGGGTTATGAATTTAAAGGGATTGATGCGATGATTACCAATTTTCATCTGCCGAAATCAACATTGATGATGCTGATTTCCAGCTTATCAACAAGAGAACATGTGCTGAACGCTTACAGACAGGCTGTCGAAGAAAAATATCGGTTCTTCAGCTTTGGCGATGCCATGTTCATCTATTAAAGGAGATTATTATGCCAGCTGTAACTTATGAACATATAAAAACATGTAAACAATCAGGGGCACGTCTCGGAATTGTCCATACACCGCACGGATCGTTCGAGACACCGATGTTTATGCCGGTCGGAACTCAAGCAACAGTCAAAACGATGAGTCCGGAAGAACTCAAGGCAATGAACGCCAAGATCATATTAAGTAATACATATCACCTCTGGCTGCGTCCAGGTAATGATGTCATCAAAGAAGCAGGAGGACTCCACCAGTTCATGAACTGGGATGGGCCGATACTGACTGACTCGGGTGGTTTTCAAGTGTTCAGTCTAAGTGATATGCGTAAAATCGAAGAAGAAGGCGTCCACTTCAGACATCATTTAAATGGTTCAAAATTATTTTTAAGTCCTGAAAAAGCGATGCAGATTCAAAATGATTTAGGCTCTGATATCATGATGGCATTTGATGAATGTCCGCCGATGCCTGCCGAGTATAAGTACGTCAAGGATTCAATAGAACGGACATCCCGCTGGGCGGAACGCTGTCTGAAGGCACATCAAAGACCAGAGGATCAGGCACTGTTCGGTATTATTCAAGGCGGTGAATACGAAGATCTACGTACGCAGAGTGCTAAAGATTTAGTATCACTGGATTTCCCTGGATACGCCATCGGGGGCTTATCTGTCGGTGAACCCAAACCCGTGATGTATCGCATGCTGGAACACACGACACCGTTGATGCCGTTTAATAAACCTCGTTATTTAATGGGGGTCGGCTCTCCCGATGCACTGATAGAAGGGGCTATACGTGGTATCGATATGTTTGACTGTGTACTGCCGACACGAATTGCCCGTAATGGAACGTGCATGACATCACAGGGACGTGTGGTTGTCAAAAATGCCAAGTACGAGCGTGATTTCACGCCGCTTGACCCACATTGTGACTGCTATACATGTAAAAATTATACGAAAGCCTACATTCGTCATTTAATTAAAGCAGATGAGACATTCGGTATCAGATTGACGACGATCCATAATCTGCATTTTCTATTGAATATGATGGAAGAAGTACGTGACGCGATTCGTCATGACAGACTTCTTGATTACAAAGAAGAATTCTTCGAAAACTATGGCTTGAATGTTGAAAACCCAAAAAACTTCTAGGAGGCTACTATGAACGATCAATTTCAATTTATACTGTTAAATATTCTACCGTTACTCGTTCTTCTGCTGGTCGCGTACTTTGCAATCATCAGACCGGGACAGAAACGTGCAAAATCTCAGCAGCAGTTGATGCAAAGTTTAAAACGCGGGGATAAGATTACCACTATCGGCGGCATTCACGGAACAGTTCGTTCAGTGGACACTAAAACAGTGACCATCGCTGTCAACAGTAAAGGTCATGAACTGACATTGGACAAAGAAGCTGTAAAATCTACAAGACCGTCATAAATTATTGTAATCATCTGGATCAACTGTGATATGATAATGTCATATTTTTGTATGCGACTGATTATTAAGAGGTGAAAGTGTGAAAAAGCGTAGTAGAATTGTTGCTCTTGTACTGATTACAGTCCTATTGTTCACATTGATAGGGGTAACAGCTAAAAACATTATGAAAGATGTTAATCTCGGACTGGATCTGCAAGGCGGTTTTGAAGTACTTTACAAAGTAAAACCGCTTGAAAAGGGCGATAAAATTGATGATACAGCAGTTAAAGCGACAAGTGAGACACTGGAATCACGCGTCAATGTCCTTGGGATCTCTGAACCTAAAATTCAAATCGAGGAAGGCAACCGAATCCGTGTCCAGTTAGCAGGTGTCAAAGACCAGAATGAAGCACGTGACATTCTGTCGACAAGTGCCAACCTCACTATTCGTGATGCGAACGATAAACTGCTGCTCTCCGGTAAAGATTTAGTCCAAGGGGCAGCGAAACAAGGATTCAAGCAGAATACTAATGAACCGAATGTCTTATTGAAATTGAAATCCGCAGATAAATTCAAAGAAGTGACTGACAAAGTCTCTAAAATGAATCCAAACATCATGGTTATCTGGATGGACTTTGAAGAAGGTAAAGATAGTTATGAAGCAGAAGTTAAACGGGAGCAGGAAGGCAAAGAGCCGAAATATGTAAGTGCTGCTTCTGTAAGTGGTCCGATCAACTCCAGTGATGTGGAAATTTCCGGAGGATTTAACGGTGAAGATGGGCTGCAACGAGCTAAAAACATCGCGGATCTTCTGAATGCTGGCTCACTGCCGGTTAAGCTGGATGAAATTTATTCAACATCAGTCGGGGCTCAGTTCGGCCAGGATGCGCTGCAAAAGACGCTGCTTGCTTCAGCGATAGGTGTAGGAATTATCTTTCTCTTCATGGTGTTGTATTATAAGCTGCCTGGTTTAATAGCGGTCATTACGCTCTCAGCTTATATTTATTTGACACTCCTGGCATTCAATTTAATTAACGGTGTGTTAACGCTGCCTGGTATCGCTGCGCTTGTACTGGGTGTTGGGATGGCAGTAGATGCCAATATCATCATGTATGAACGGATAAAAGATGAATTGAAGATCGGCCGCAGTATTAAACAGGCTTATCAAAAAGGGTCTCAATCCTCATTCCTGACGATCTTTGATGCCAATATTACAACAGTGCTTGCAGCGCTTGTATTGTTCATCTTCGGCGTCAGCAGCGTCAAAGGTTTTGCGACGATGCTGTTACTTGCGATACTTATGAGTTTTATCACATCAGTATTTTTTACACGGTTGTTATTATCGCTATTGGTCAATTCAAATATGTTCAAAGATAAATTCAGCTGGTTCGGTGTCAAACCTTCCAATCGTCATGATTTGAATGAAGGAATTGATGTTCACGATCTTCATTCAAAATGGGATAAGATTGACTTTGTCAAACTTGCGAAACCCCTATTGATTGCTTCACTGATCACGATTCTTCTTGGTGCAGCTTCTCTTGCAATATTCAAATTGAATCTAGGGATTGATTTCACCAGTGGTACACGTGTCGATGTGAAGAGTGAGCAGCCGATTAAAGTAGAAGCGCTTAAACAGACGTTGGACGACATTGATCTGCCGACTGACAACGTGACTTTAGCTGGAACCAATAATGAAAATGGGGTTGTCCAGTACAAAGAGGCTTTGTCTAAAGATCAAATTCAGGACTTAAAATCAGTGATAGATGATGCATATGGATTCGAACCGAATGTCAATACAGTATCGCCTGTTATCGGTAAAGAGCTGGCAAAAAATGCGATGATTGCAACATTAATCGCTTCACTGGGCATTATTCTATACGTGACGTTCCGTTTCGAATGGCGGATGGGGTTAACTTCAGTACTGGCATTACTTCACGACGCTTTCTTGATTGTCGCTGTCTTCAGCATCATCAGATTTGAAGTGGATATGACATTTATTGCAGCGGTACTGACAATCATCGGTTATTCTATCAATGATACTATTGTGACATTTGACCGGGTGCGCGAAAATCTTCATAAAATGAAAGTGATCACTGCACCGGAACAGATTGACCGAATCGTCAACAGCTCGATCAGACAGACAATGACGCGCTCGATCAATACAGTGCTGACTGTCATTATCGTTGTCGTAGCATTGATTGTACTCGGTGCCCCAAGTATCTTCAACTTCTCCGTTGCACTGCTTATCGGTTTACTATCCGGTGTGTTCAGTTCGATATTCATCGCTGTTCCATTATGGGGTATTCTAAAAAAACGCCAGCTTAAAAATAATGGCGGCCGATTGACTGTATACGAAGAAAAAGTAAAAAATGATGAAAAAATTTACGTATAACAACTGATTTGTCACATACTTGTTAACCGTCATATGATTATGACGGTTTTTTTGATCGCTCTAATGATAATGAAATTAAAAATATGAATCGCTGCGTGATAACTTTGAGTTGAAGGTGCAGCTCATGTATAATAAAACGGTCAGGAGGATGTATATGACTGTAAAAAAACAATGGGTGATGGGTAGTGATGCACCACTCGACCCTTCTCTGATCAAGACATTTAAAATCACTCCTTTAGTTGAGAAAGTACTGGCTGCTAGAAATATCACTGAACGCAGCCAGATAGAAGACTTATTATCGGATGGCAATGTTCACGACCCCTTTCTCATGTATGGTATGGACGAGGCAGTCAAGCGTATTCATCAAGCTGTTGCAGCAGATGAACCTATTTTAGTTTATGGGGATTATGATGCGGATGGCGTAACAAGTGTCACTGTTCTGACTTATGCACTTGAACAACTGGGTGCAATGACAGATTTTTATATCCCAAACCGTTTTACAGAAGGGTACGGCCCTAATGAAGCGGCATTTAAGTATGCAGCTGACGAAGGTGTCGGCTTGATTATTACGGTTGATAACGGAATCAAAGGTCATCATGAAGTAGAAGTGGCTCGATCACTTGGTGTCGATGTCATTATTACAGACCACCACGAAATAGGAACGACTATTCCTAATGCTTACGCTGTCATCCATCCTGCTCATCCAGCAGGTGAATACCCTTGTCCTGATTTAGCAGGAGTCGGTGTTGCCTATAAACTTGCAACGGCACTTCTTGGACGTGAACTTCCGGAACTGCTCGGATTCACAGCGATAGGTACGGTCAGTGACCTTGTGCCGTTGACCGGTGAAAACAGGATGCTGGTCAAGCTCGGACTCAGTCAGCTGAATCAGCAGCAGCCGGCCGGTATTAAGGCATTGCTGCAAGTAGCTAAGCATAGTGGTGCAATCACAGAGGAAACAATCGGCTTTTTGATCGGCCCGCGCTTGAATGCGGTCGGTCGACTGGATGATGCGAGACCAGCCGCTGAACTGTTAATGGAACAAGATATGGAATCCTGTATTTTTCTGGCGGAGCAGGTTGATCAGTTGAATGTTGAAAGAAAACAGATTGTCGAAGATATTGTGAAAGAAGCGCTCGTCATTGCGGAAGATAAAGTGATGAGGGGATATAATTTTCTTGTCGTGGCAGGTGAAGACTGGAATGAAGGTGTTCTCGGTATCGTGGCGTCTCAACTTGTCGAGCGCTATTATATGCCGGTCATTGTGTTGAATATCAATGCTGCAGGATATGCAAAAGGTTCTGCAAGAAGTGTTCCTCAAGTATCTATGTATGACTATCTTAACGCTGAAATAGAACTGCTCACGAAGTTCGGTGGTCATCATATGGCAGCCGGTCTGACTATGGCGCTTGACAATGTCGAGACTCTCGAAAGCCGGTTGAATGACAGACTCAATCATTATTTAGTGAACCATGAACTGACTCCGGTCATCGCTGTTGATGCAGAGGTGACCATGGAAGAAGTGACGGTGGATAATATTCATCAACTGGACCGTTTGAGACCTTTCGGCACGAATAATCCTCAGCCAGTCTTTAGTTTGAAAGGTGCGACGATCACTCAGATCAAAGCCATCGGACAACAAGGAGCGCATCTGAAAATGACGCTGGATAATCAGCTGAATGTGCTGAAATGGTCAGCCGGCGAACTCATTCATGACTATCCTGAAGGCACGACTGTAGATGTGTGCGGAAAGTTTCAATTGAATGAATGGAACGGCCATGTCTCTCCGCAATTAATGATGGAGGACATGGTATCTGATCAAATTCGATTGGTAGATTATCGTAACCAGCATCAGAACTCATTTGCATTTCTCAAAAATGAGCCGGTTATATACTTGATTAACAACAACCGAAAAAAGAATGGCAGTAAATATTATTTTTATGGTGAGAATATATCAGGACATGATAAAATTGTTTTGAGAGATCTGCCGGCAGATCTTGAAGCATTCTATGAGACGATGAAGTCTTCGACAGCCAGTCAAATCTTTGTGATCTTTCATGAAGTCAATCAAGTCTACTTCGAAGGTATGCCGAGCCTCGATAAGTTCAGAGCATTGTACAAACTGATGGTCAACAGCCCTGTTGTTCTTGTGCGGGACGGACTGACTCTTACACAGCGGTTGAATGTATCGCCGAATGTTCTGTTGTTCATGCTGACAGTGATGACTGAACTGGGACTAGCGACTCACGATGGTGAGACTTATCAACTCAATTTAACTGCCGGCAAAGTAGAAATTCCGTCAGCTCTGTCGTATCAGCAGCGTGATCATCAACTGCAGGTAGAACAGCTGCTGTTATTCTCATCATTTGACAAAGTGAAGTCACTGATATTAGAAAAAATGAATTAGTCTTAGGAGGACATTATGGATTTAAAACAATATATTTCAGAAGTTCCAGATTGGCCGATTCCTGGCGTCAGTTTCAAAGATATTACGACGATCATGGATAACGGAGAAGCATACAAATATGCTACGGATCAAATCGTGCGTTTTGCCAAGGAAAAGAATATCGATGTAGTAGTCGGTCCGGAAGCGCGCGGCTTTATCATCGGCTGCCCGGTAAGCTATGCTTTGAGTATCGGTTTTGCGCCTGTCAGAAAAGAAGGCAAACTGCCGCGTGAAGTCATCCGCTATGAATATGACCTGGAATATGGATCCAATGTTCTGACGATGCATAAAGATGCCATCAAACCTGGACAGCGTGTACTGATTACGGATGATCTGCTCGCTACAGGAGGTACGATTGAAGCGACGATTAAATTAGTCGAAGAATTAGGCGGTATCGTTGCAGGGATTGCGTTTATTATCGATTTAAAATACTTGAACGGTATGGAAAAGCTGCAAGGTTATGACGTACTTTCACTTGTTTCATACGAAGAAGAATAATACGGCGGATGCTGTATTATTCTTTTTTTCATATGTTTATTTATCATAAAATATGTAGTATGATATTAACATTATTAAACAAGTGAGGTGAAGGCATGAATAATGAATATCCGTACACTGTCGATGATGTCCTGGCAATGACAAAGGCCTATTTAACAGATGACGATTATCAGCTTGTAGTAAAGAGTTATATGCTGGCAGAAGAAGCCCATGCAGGCCAGTTTCGAAAAAATGGATTACCTTATATCATGCATCCCATTCAGGTCGCAGGAATTCTTGCAGAGATGAAACTGGATGGCCCGACGATAGTGGCTGGGTTTCTACACGATGTAGTAGAAGATACACCCTATACGTATAAAGACTTAGTGAATATGTTCAACGAGGAAGTAGCTGCTATTGTTGACGGGGTCACTAAGCTTGAAAAAGTAAAATATCGATCCAAAGCGGAGCAGCAGGCGGAAAATCACCGTAAATTGTTTATCGCCATCGCTAAAGATGTCAGAGTCATCTTAGTGAAACTCGCTGACCGGTTACATAATATGCGGACGCTGAAAGCCATGCCGCACGAGAAGCAGGTGAGAATCGCCAAGGAAACATTGGAAATTTATGCGCCGCTTGCTCATAGACTGGGTATCAACACCATCAAGTGGGAACTTGAAGATATCTCGCTGCGTTATATTGATAGTATTCAATATTTCCGTATTGTTCATCTGATGAAGAAGAAGCGGAGTGAACGTGAAGCTTATATCGATAATGCGATTGAGAATATCGAACATGAGATGCGGATTACCGGTATTGACGGCAATATTTCGGGCAGGCCTAAACATATTTACAGTATTTACCGTAAAATGGTCAAACAGAAAAAGCAGTTCGATCAAATTTTCGATCTGCTCGCTATACGCGTCATTGTTAATTCTATTAAAGATTGTTATGCAGTGCTCGGATTAGTACATACATTATGGAAACCGATGCCCGGTAGATTCAAAGATTATATCGCCATGCCTAAGCCGAACATGTATCAGTCATTACATACGACTGTTGTCGGTCCAAACGGTGATCCTCTTGAAATTCAAATTCGGACACTTGAAATGCATGAAATTGCAGAGCACGGGGTAGCTGCACACTGGGCATACAAAGAAGGTAAAAACTTAGTCAATACAGACGAAGCCAAAAACTTAAGTAAAATGAACTGGATCAAGGAGATTGAAGAGACGGACTCCACATCGATGGATGCGGAAGCATTCATGGAATCTCTGAAGTACGATCTGCAGAGTGACAAAGTGTATGTCTTTACTCCTGAAAGTGATGTCGTAGAACTCCCGCTCGGCGCTGTACCGATTGATTTTGCCTATGCTGTCCATAGTGAAGTCGGCAATAAAATGATCGGCGCCAAAGTCAACGGTAAAATCGTACCAATTGATTATCAGCTTAATACCGGTGATATTATTGAAATCAGAACATCGAAACATTCCTATGGTCCAAGTAGAGACTGGTTGAAGATCGTCAAGTCTTCCAGTGCGAAAAGTAAAATTCGCAGCTTCTTCAAAAAGCAGGACCGGTCAAGCAATGTCGAAAAAGGAAAGTTCATGATTGAAGCTGAAATCAAAGAGCAGGGATTCAGAGCCGACGAAATATTGACAGCTGAAAACTTCAATGTCTTAATGGATAAATACAGATTTTCGCATATGGATGATATCTATGCAGCGGTCGGTTTCGGCGGTCTCAGTGCAGGCAGTGTCGTAGCAAAGATGACTGAAAAAATGCGTATTAAGCAAAAAGAGCAGGCACTTAATCAAGTCCAGGAAGTCAATAAATCGCTGAACATCAAAAAAGATATACAGACAGAATCTGGTGTGTATGTTGAAGGCATGGACAATATGCTGATTAAACTATCAAAGTGCTGCAATCCAGTGCCCGGGGATGATATTGTCGGTTATATTACGAAAGGACACGGTGTCAAAGTCCATCGTACAGACTGTCCGAACATTAAAGATGAGACAGAACGTATCATTGATGTGGAATGGGTTGAATCGACGAATTCTAACAAAACTTATCAAGTCGATCTTGAGATCAAAGCTTATGACCGAAACGGTCTTCTTAATGAAGTACTGCAGGCAGTCAATGCCACAAAAATTGCATTAGTGCAGGTCAGTGGTCGTGCAGACATCGATAAACGTGCTAAAATCAATATCAGTATCATGGTCAAAAATGTCAATGATATCTATAAAGTAGTAGAAAAAATAAAGCAGTTGAGTGATATCTACACTGTGACCCGAATCTGGAACTGAGGTGTATGATGAAAGTAGTATTACAAAGAGTGAAACGTGCGTCTGTGAAAAGCGCAGATATTTATAATGAAATAGGCAATGGCTTGCTGCTGTTGGTTGGAATCGGTGAAAATACGGTTGAAGCGGATCTTGCAGTGATGGCGAAAAAAATCGCTCATGCAAGATTATTTGAGGATGCTGATGAAAAAATGAATCTTTCCATTAAAGAGGCTGCGGGGGAGATCTTATCGATTTCACAGTTTACTTTGTACGCTGACGTCAAAAAAGGGAACCGGCCGAGTTTCACACGTGCTATGAAGCCGGACATGGCACGTACTTATTACGAGACATTCAATCGACTTCTTGAAAGTGAAGGTATTGCAGTCAAAGCAGGAGATTTTGGCGCCATGATGGCTATTGAATTGATCAATGATGGTCCAGTGACTGTCATATATGAAGCGGCGGAAGGTAAAATTCAATGAGCCGTCAACGTAAACTGAAGACACCGGTTTATATTGTAATAGCTTTGATTGCTGGTATTATAGTGGCATTATTGTTATTTAATCTATTCACCAGCCGAGGTGAGGAACCGAAACGTTTGTCGATGATTGAAAATTCATCACTGAGAACAGGACCCCAGGCCATTTATCCTGCGATTTATGCAGTAGAAAAAGGTGACCGCTTTGATATTATAGACCATCAGAAAAAATGGTATTATGTCAAAGACAAAGAGGGTCGAAAAGGATGGATCGCTGGCTGGCACACAACTCTTGATATAGAACAGGACAAAGTTGTTCAGAAAAATCCATTTAAAGGAAAGACCATTCTGCTGGATCCGGGACATGGCGGTTCTGACCAGGGGGCAAGCAGCAGCACAGGCACGCTCGAAAAAGAAGTGACTTTACAGACCGCATTGATTCTGCGCGATAAATTAAAGGCAGAAGGAGCAACTGTGTTAATGACGCGTGATACAGATGACTATGTCAAACTGAAGGACCGTAAAGGCGTGGCGGATGCATTCATCAGTATTCATAGCGATGCGCTTAAAGAGAGCTCTCCGCACGGATTGACTGTGTATTACTATAATGAATCGCAGAAGTCTCTAGCGGATACACTGCACCGATCGATAAGCGACAAGACATTACTATCAGATAGAGGCGTGAGACAGGCGGATTTTCAAGTCATTCGCCAGACTAAAATCCCTGCTGTCCTTCTTGAACTCGGTTATATCAGTAATCCTACCGATGAAACGATGATGAACGACAAAGTCTACCGACAGCTGGTGACCACATCGATTGTCGATGGTTTGAGAAACTACTTTCTTTATTAGCTTGACTTTAACACAGTGAAGAAGTAAGATGAACTTAATTACAGATTAAAACCGCTTGAACCTGTCAAAGTTATATTGTTTTCTTATTAGAGACATCTACAGCTGCTGAAAGTAGATGAGGAGCATATGACTGTGAACAACAGGTGAGGTTGTTCTATGAAAAGTAGAACCGTCAGACAAACGATACTTGTCCTTAAGAGTGGATACATCATGTATCAATTTGGGTGGCAACACGGTTATTCGTCCCTTATGCGCAATTGCGTATAAGGGCTTTTTTTATTTTAAGGAGGTTTGTAAAGATGATCAATATACCGAGAGGAACACAGGATATACTTCCGCAGGACACGCCTAAATGGCGATATGTTGAATCGAAATTAAATGAAATTGCGGCTGATTATAATTATAAGGAAATTAGAACGCCGATGTTTGAAAGTACAGATTTATTTTCAAGAGGTGTCGGTGATTCTACAGATATCGTACAAAAAGAAATGTACACTTTCAAAGATAAAAGTGACCGCAGCATGACACTGCGTCCTGAAGGCACTGCTGCAGTGGTCCGCAGCTATATAGAGAATAAGATGTATGGTGATGCAAATCAACCGGTGAAATTGTATTATACGGGCCCGATGTTCAGATATGAGCGCAAACAAAAAGGACGTTATCGTCAATTTGTACAGTTTGGTGTTGAAGCTATCGGAGCTGAGAATCCTGCGATTGATGCTGAAGTGCTGCACATGCTGTATCATATCTATAGCTCATTTGGGTTGAAATCATTGAAGCTTGTCATTAATTCAATCGGTGATATGGACTCACGAAAAGAATATAAAGAGGCACTCGTTGAACACTTTACACCGCATATCGATGGTTTCTGTCAGGACTGTCAAAATCGACTTCATACGAATCCCATGCGTATTCTGGACTGCAAAGTGGATAAAGATCAGCCGTCTGTCAAGACAGCACCTAAAATCACGAATTATTTAAATGATTATTCCAGAAACTATTATGACGAAGTTAAGAAAAATCTAGATATTTTAGGAATTCCATATGTGGAGGATGCAAGTCTTGTCAGAGGACTTGATTATTATACGCATACAGCATTTGAGATGATGAGTGAAGCAGAAGGATTCGGAGCGATTACCACGTTATGCGGCGGTGGTCGTTATAACGGACTACTTGAAATGCTTGATGGACCAAGTGAAACGGGAATCGGTTTCGCGCTCAGTATTGAACGACTGCTGCTGGCACTTGAAGCAGAAGGAATTGAACTTGAGGTAGAGGAACCGATTGAGTTGTTTGTTGTAACGATGCCGGATACAGAAGCTCATGGACTGAAACTCTTGGCAGATTTGAGAACTGCAGGAATCAGCTGCGACATGGATTACTTGAAACGCAAAGTGAAAGGACAGTTCAAACAGGCGGACCGTCTCCATGCTAAATACACAGTTGTCCTTGGTTCAAATGAAATTGAGACAAATCAAGTGAAGCTGAAGGAAATGGCGACAGGCAATGAAACAGAACTGTCACTAGAAAATATGACAGCATATATAAAGGAGAGACGATAAATGGAACGAACGACTTATTGCGGATTGGTGACTGAAGACTATATTGGAATGGAGATTGTACTGAAAGGATGGGTACAGAGACGTCGAGATTTAGGTGGACTGATCTTTATCGATTTAAGAGATAGAGAAGGTATTGTACAAGTCGTATTCAATCCCGACTTCTCAGCTGCAGCACTTCAAACTGCTGAAACGCTGCGTTCTGAATATGTGATAGAAGTTAAAGGGAAAGTAACTGCTCGTGACGAATCAGCTGTCAATCTTAAGCTGAAAACAGGTAAAGTTGAAGTGCAGGTCAGTGAAGTCGTGGTCATCAATAAATCTGAAACACCGCCGTTCCAGATTGAGTCAGATGTTGATGTCGCTGAAGATATTAGATTGAAATATCGCTATCTCGATCTGCGCCGTGAATCACTGGCAAACACGTTCAAAGTGCGTCATCAAGTGACACGTGCAGTGCGCAATTACTTGGATGAATCCGGGTTCTATGAAGTAGAAACTCCGGTATTGACTAAGTCAACACCGGAAGGAGCGCGTGATTACCTCGTACCATCCCGTGTACATGAAGGAGAGTTCTATGCACTGCCTCAGTCCCCGCAAATATTCAAGCAGCTGTTAATGATTGGTGGCTTTGACAAATACTATCAAATCGTCAAATGTTTCCGCGACGAAGACTTACGTGCTGACCGTCAACCTGAATTCACTCAGATCGATATCGAGATGAGCTTTGTGGATCAGGAAGATGTGATGCGTATGAATGAAGGTATGATGGCACGCATTATGAAAGAAGTGAAAGGTATTGATGTCAAGCTGCCTTTCCCTCGCATGACTTATGAAGAAGCCATGCGTGATTACGGTATCGATAAGCCGGATACTCGTTTCGATATGAAGCTTAAGACATTGAATACACTTGCAGCTCAGATGGACTTCAAAGTATTTAAAGAAGCAGTTGATAATGGCGGTTCTGTCAAAGCCATTGCTGTAAAAGGTGCAGCCGACAAGTATTCAAGAAAAGATATCGATGCGCTGCAGGACTATGCCAAAGTATACGGGGCAAAAGGTCTGGCCTGGGTCAAAGTGACTGAGGAAGGTTTGAATGGACCCATCGCTAAATTCTTTGATGACAACACGTCAGCTGATCTAATCGCTGAAACAGAAGCAGAAGCTGGAGACCTTGTGTTGTTTGTGGCTGATAAAACGAGTATAGTCAATGCGGCACTTGCCAACTTGCGTAATAAGCTGGGGAAAGATTTGAATCTTATTGCAGAAGATCAGTTCAACTTCCTATGGGTGACGGACTGGCCATTATTTGAATATGACGAGGAAGCCGGCCGCTATTTTGCTGCGCATCATCCGTTCACTGCTCCAAAAAAAGAACATCTCGACATCTTGCTGTCTGACAAAGAACATGTTCAGGCTAATGCATATGACATTGTATTGAACGGCTTTGAGCTTGGCGGCGGTTCTATCCGTATTCATAATCAGGAAGTGCAGGCACAGATGTTTGAAGCACTGGGCTTCAGTAAAGAAGAAGCATATGAACAGTTCGGCTTCTTAATGGATGCCTTCAAATACGGTGCGCCTCCCCACGGTGGCATAGCGCTTGGACTTGACCGTTTAGTCATGCTGCTGGCAGGTAAGAGCAATCTACGTGATGTCATCGCATTTCCTAAAACGGCCTCTGCAACTTGTCTTTTGACTGATGCACCAAGTGCTGTGGATACGGGACAGCTCGATGAATTAAATTTATCACTCAAAACATCTGACTAAGTAAAAATAGTTGCATTTTAAATATAATATGATAATATAGAGCTACAAGATGAATATCTGAAGAGTTCGACATTTGTTTTTCTATTTTGACCTAACACTTTTGATTAGGGAGTCTAATAGGTTTTCATACTAAGCACATGCCTATATTTTAGGACGTGCAAGGTAAGAAACAGGACACCCACCTGTATATAGCAGGCCAAAATAATCAACTTTAAGATGACGGCTCAGTCGGATGTTATCGGTACACAGGACTTCGGTCCTGTGTATTTTTTTATGCAGTCAACTGACTGCTGTGATAAAATATAGATAATATCATGTGAAAGTATGTGAAATGATGAAACATCAGTTTTCGAGAAATGAATTAGCCTATGGTAAAGAGGGGCTTAAGCTGCTGAACAGTCAGACGGTCGCTGTACTAGGTGTCGGTGGTGTCGGTTCTTTTGCAGCAGAGGCACTCGCAAGAACCAACATTGGACATATCATATTAATTGACAAGGATGACGTGGATATTACTAATGTCAACCGTCAGCTGCATGCGTTGACGACAACAGTGGGCCAGTCTAAAGTGACATTGATGGAAGAGCGTATCAAGTTGATCAACCCGGACTGCAAAGTGACAGCAATGCATATGTTCTATACAGAAGAGACTTATGAACAGCTGTTTGAGTATGATATCGATTATATCGTCGATGCTTCTGATACCATCGTCTATAAGATTCACCTGATGAAAGAATGTCTGAAACGTGGAATTAAAATTATTTCAAGTATGGGTGCTGCCAACAAGACGGATCCAACGCGTTTTCAAATTGAGGATATCTCAAAAACACATACGGATCCGATGGCAAAAGTGATACGGACGCGCCTTAAAAAAGAAGGGATCAAAAAAGGTATCCCAGTTGTATTTTCAGATGAAAGTCCGATTGTCATCAGAGAAGACGTGAAATCCTATGTCGGTAATCCGGATGCAACTATCCGAAAAGCGCAGCTGCCGCCGTCATCCAATGCATTCGTACCGAGTGTAGTCGGTCTGATTTGTGCAAGCTATGTCATCAATGATATCTTAAAAGACATCCCTGTCCGACGGGTTAAAGATAAAGGACAATAAAGGCTGGAACAGACATGTTCCAGCTTTTTTTGATTGGTTATGGATCATAACGTTTTCTTAAACTTTTCTTAAAATTCTCTCCTTTTACTTCTTGATCAATGTTTTACAGGTATAATGAACATGAAGTCAACAACGGCAAGAGGAGGGAATAGAGTGGAACAGCAACCATATAGTCTTGAAGTCAATGAGCTGAGGAAAGATATTGGTAAACGTCAGATTATCAAGGGACTGACATTTCAAGTGAGAAAGGGCGAGGTGTTCGGATTTCTTGGTCCGAACGGTGCTGGTAAGACGACGACAATCAGAATGATTGTCGGATTAACGACACCAACAGACGGTGACATCAGAATACTTGGTCACAATGTCGTTACCGAGCGCGCTGAAGCAATGAAAAAGATAGGCGCCATTGTAGAAAATCCTGAATTATATCCTTTTTTATCTGGACTAGAGAATCTGAAGCAGTATGCCCGAATGCAGGAGGGTATCACTGACGAAGACATTCGTCGTGTCATCAAACTAGTTGGACTGGAGAATCGTATCAAGGACAAAGTAAAGAAGTATTCTCTTGGTATGAGGCAGCGTCTCGGACTTGCTCAGGCACTCCTTCACAATCCCGAAGTGCTTATTCTCGATGAACCGACAAATGGTCTTGATCCTGCAGGCATTCGTGAAATCCGCGACTACATCAGGCGGCTTGCCAAAGAACAAGGAATGTCTGTCATTGTTTCAAGTCACTTGCTTGCTGAGATGGAACTGATGTGCGATCGTTTTGGTATTATTAAAAATGGACAGATGGTCAGAATAGAAGATGTCAACACTGCTACTACTGGAAATGATCATCTGCGGCATCAGTTTGATGTCTATCCAGTGGAACGGGCGGTCAGCTATTTCACTGATAAAGAGCTTCCATTTGAAATCAATCATGAGATGATCACTGTGACTTGCCCGTCTAACAGTGTGCCAGGTATCGTTCGAGATTTAGTGCAGCAGGATATCGATGTATATGGTGTCGTTCGCTCTAAACAATCACTTGAAGAACGCTTCCTTGAACTGACAAACGATGGAGGTGAGGGCATTGTTTAATTTAATACGTAACGAATGGATCAAGTATTTCAATCGCCTCAGTACGTATATCATGCTGGCTATGATTGTCGGTTTATTTTTCATCATCAACTTCTTCGCCTTAACGTTTGATACGGGTGTAGAGATGAACAGAGTCTATTCAAATGATAACTGGAAGCAGGAAGTAAAGACGGATATCAAAGATATGTCCGACGAACTGAACAAGTTAACTAGTCAGAATCAGGACAATTTTGACCAGCAGGAATTCACGAAGATGGCGACATTGCAGCAAGAGATTCCAAGGCTGCAGTTTTATCTGGACAATGATGTTCAGCCGCCAGCTGCTAACAATTTATATGATAACTTACTATCCGCTTCATCCATTATCAGCTTTGTCATCATTATGGTTATCGTCATCACAAGTGGCTTGATGAGCCGTGAACATCAGCAGGGCACTATTAAGCTGCTGCTTATCAGACCAGCGTCACGACTTAAAATATTCTTCTCAAAATGGTTGACGGCTGTGCTTATTTCTATTACATTCACCCTGTTTGCTTATGCAATAGGCGGCATCAATGGTTTGATTACCGGCAAGATGAATCCAACGTCGCAGCATGCAGTGTCGAATATGATGGAAGGCACTTATCACATGGAGAACTTCTGGCCTTTCTTCTTTAAAGTGATGGCAAATGATATTATATACGTCGTTATTTTTGCGACTATTACCTACGTGCTGTCTGTTCTATTCAAAAATACAGCAATTTCACTTGGTATAACGATCGGCCTGTTCTTCTTCAGTGGTCTGATTACCAGCTATGTTGCCCAGAAGACAGAGTTAGTGAAATTCATCTGGCCGGCCAACTGGTCGCTCAATCAGTACATGGATTATATGGGGGCACCACCTGTCGATGACATGACTTACACCTTCAGCTTCATCTACAATATCATCGCAATCGCTGTCGTGCTTGGCATCGCATTATGGGTATTCATCAAACGCGATGTAGCAGACTAAAAAAAGAAGTGACCGAGGTCACTTCTTTTGTTCGTTGATGGCATCATAAATTTGCTTGAACTGTGCTTCGGATTTACTCGTATCTTTCGGCTGATAGTATTTGGCATTCTTTAAGTTGTCGGGCAAATACTGCTGGTTGACATATCCACCTTTGAAATCATGCGGGTACTGATAACGGATACCATTGCCCAGAGCTTTTGCGCCTTGATAATGCGCATCTTTTAAATGTTTTGGAATGTCACCGGATCTGCCCGTTCTGACATCAGACAATGCCCGGTCTATAGCAGTGATGGCAGAGTTGGATTTAGGACTGAGACAGAGTTCGATGACAGCTTGAGCTAACGGAATGCGAGCTTCCGGAAACCCGAGCCGCTCTGCTGCTTCGATGGCGGCAAGTGTACGTGAGGCTGCCTGAGGTGAGGCAAGGCCGATGTCTTCAAAACTGATGACGAGCAACCGACGGGTAATGGTCGGAAGGTCACCCCCATTGATCAACCGGGCAAGGTAATGAAGTGCCGCATCGACATCGCTTCCTCTAATAGATTTTTGAAAGGCACTCATGATGTCATAATGCATATCACCGTCCTTGTCAAAGTTAAACGACGACTTCTGGAGACAGTCTTCAGCGTCTTTACGCGTGATGACAATGGTCCCGTCCTGTGCTGTCGATGATAAAACAGCAAGTTCAAGAGCGTTCAGACTAGCTCTGACGTCACCGCCGGAAGCCAGTACAAAATGATCCATTCCTGCTTTTTCTATATCAATCGATTCATTGCCAAAGCCATTCACAGGGTCAGTGAGTGCCCGTTCAAGAGCTGTCCGGATATCTTCTTCAGTCAATGAATGAAGTTCAAATATTTGTGCCCGTGAGCGGATGGCAGGATTAATGGCATGATATGGATTGGACGTCGTCGCACCAATTAAGATGATCCGGCCGTTTTCAAGATGCGGCAGCAGGAAATCCTGTTTCGCTTTGTCGAGACGGTGAATTTCATCCAGCAATAGAATGACCTGGCCGGACATCTTTGCTTCTTCAGCGACTATCTGCAAATCTTTTTTTGTATCAGTGACAGCATTCAGTTGTCTGAATTTTACCGCTGTCGATCCGGCGATTGCACGAGCAATACTTGTTTTACCGGTACCGGGCGGGCCGTACAAAATCATCGAGGACAACCGTCTTGCATCAACCATTCTTCTGATGATTCCACCGGGACCCACTAAGTGCTGCTGACCGATGACTTGATCAATCGTCGTCGGTCGCATTCTATAAGCTAAAGGTTCCATCATCATCCTCCTTTTTTATTAAAGTTTACCTTATTTTCGCGACAAATGTGATAAAATTGATTTAACAAAAAGGAGACGTCTGGATGAAAATATCAACTAAAGGCCGTTATGGTCTTACATTAATGATCAGCCTGGCAAAACGTTACGGACAGGGAACTGTGTCTTTGAAGACAATTGCTGAGGAGAATAGTTTGAGTGATCTATACTTGGAGCAGTTAGTAGGGCCGTTAAGAAATGCCGGACTTATCCGAAGTGTCCGCGGCGCAAAGGGCGGTTATCAACTGATGAAAGCGCC